>Ga0222703_1000130_pt1 | contig 18018 bp, 21 predicted proteins | sample AntAcemetage1506_FD_179827 | JGI IMG/M metagenome (GOLD analysis project Ga0222703, IMG submission 179827) | Saline water microbial communities from Ace Lake, Antarctica - #1506 | ecosystem: Environmental > Aquatic > Non-marine Saline and Alkaline > Saline | place: Antarctica: Ace Lake...
TCCTGGCGCATTCTATATGGGCAATCGTAGAGAACGGAGCCGAGGCGGACATCGGCCAGGTTATCTATGAGAAAAAGCCGATGGGCTGCGGGATGAAAGGGTCCAGCACATATAACGTATCCCGGCCAAACAGTTTATCATTTACGGCCTCGTTTGATCGGCCGCTTTATACGCCGCTTTATATACGATTTACACTGACGACAAAAGACGGCAGTACACCGGATACCGCATATGTAAAAACTGAGATGGCGACTGCGCTGGCTAACTTTTATAAGCTCGGACAGCAGGCTATCGCATCAGAGCTGGTCGGCATTATCCTGGCAATTGAAACGGAAGGTATTGTGACAAGCCTGGGCGTTTCTGACGACGGGATAACGTATAGCGAAACAGAACTAACGAGCACAAAGCAATATAAATTCACGGTCGCGTCGACGAATATAACGATCACATAGGAGCGTACACATGGCACGTTTAACCAGGGCACAGCTTAAATTATTCGGTGAGACCGGAGCAGCATCATACTTCGGGAAATTTGGTTCAAAAGCAGCTGGATCGCAGGTCAACACAAAGGACATCGCAACGATCCAGGATCTGGCCGCATGGAGCACAGGATTGCAGGATGCATGTGTAACAGCATCTGACGGCAGTAAGGCCCCATTCCTTGAGGATATGAATTCATCATTATATGTTCATTCCTACCAGCAGAGATATACCCTGCAGGAAGGGATCCCCGAATGGCATACATCAATGACATATTACAAGGGGTCCGTAGTTAAGAGAATACAAACTGGAACAGCAAATATTTATTTTTATACATCGCTGATAGACAATAATGTAGGGAACGCATTTCCCACAGCTTATGCAGTAAGCGATTCAAACTGGGCGCATTGCATAGGTTTTGAATCTGGTGATGTAAACGTAGAATTAGGTAAGGGTATCTATGTCGGTCCCTATGTTAAGCTGGTAGGAAACAGATCAGGCATTATTGCTTATTGGACATGTTATATCAATGGCTATAATATGTTCGCATGCGCGAATGAAGCCGGTGCTGATAAATATTTTTCCATAGAGCCGGGGACACGGTTCAATTTATCAGGCGGTGGGTACTCAGCAGGGACATGGATGCAGGCGACAACGAGTGACTTTTACTTATATACCAACGCCGGGCTGGCCATGCAAATCAACTCATCCCATGCGATGACTATCGGCGGAGGATTGATCGTAGGTGGTGCGATATCCAGCAGCGGTGATATGGATATAGGCGCATGGACATCGACAGCCGGGGTATTCCGGACTGGCGACTGGCGAGCAGCAGCGACAGCCTGTCCATTCCCGAATATGGTTTATTCCTTAACATACGGTGGAGTTATGAAAATGTATGTAACACCTACCGGGAATATGTATATCGACGGATCATATTTGACATATTCTCCTAACATAAAAAAAGACATGAAAATACCCAGCCATAAAGATCCGACAGCAAGACAGTATCTCTCGTGGGCATTGGCTGATGCTACAAAACCAATAAAGCCAAAAACAAAGAAATTCGAAATTGGGAAAGAAGGAATAGAGAAAGAATATGGAAAAGATATATCTAAAATATCAATAGGGATAGCGTACTGGGCTAAAGAAGCCGAAGCGAGAATTTCAGCACTTGAAGCGAAACAAAAATAAACGAATGGAGGCGCGAGTATGGAAGAACAAAAGTCGGATCTGTTAAAAAGAGTCGAGGATGCCATTAAGAGGTTAGAGGAGGAAAATCGAAATCGGGAAAAGGATATCGTTTTGCATGGCCAGATGAAAGAACAGCTGATCGGGCAATTCATGGAGGCGCAGGGAGCGATTAAACATTTGAAAGAAGTTATCGAGGGAAATGATCAAAAACAAATTCCAGAAAAGGAGGACTTTATCAGATGAGAAAATTAATTGTAGTAGCATCTGCAGTTTTAATGGTAGGGATGCTGGCAGTGATGTGCTTTACGGCGAGCAACACAACGCCGGATGGGACCTGGCAGGATAGCACAGTAGAAACAGCCGTGCCAATCGATGTAACGGGGTGGGTCGCTGGGGTAACGTATTCCACGAACACAACCACGACTCCCTATATTCCGGCAGATGCATCTCTTACCGTAGTCGTAGGCGAAACCCTGTCAGTTCCTATTTATACCAGGCATTTTAATGGGATACTTATCAGGGCAAAATATGATAGGACAAGCGTGATCACGACAACCCCGGTAATAAGGGCATGGGGATATCGAAATTCAAGCTGGCAGGCGCTGCCGGATTCTTCTGGAAACTATGACATCACACTTGCAAGCGACGCGGTAAAAGATTGCGATGACGGAACGATATCAAAGTGGACATTGCATAAAAAGATCCCGCACCTGGGAAGTTACAAAGTTTTATTGACGCTATCAACGGCATTTAATGTGACATATTCAACAGGCGCATCAGTGGAAATGTCGAGATATTAAGGCTGAGGTTTATTTTTATGGTAAGAACGGATGTTACTAATTCTATGCTTTTCAAGAAGTTCTTTGTGTCTCGGCCCATTCCAAAAGGCACTGCTTCGTTTGCGCCTATCTTCCATAAACTGAGGATCTTTTTTATGAAGATGATAGCGACGAGTAGCATTTATTCTACGACAAATAACACATTTTCTCTCATGTTTGTTATTTGTCGCAGGAAGGGCATGGCCATTAATGCAATGCGTTTTCCGATAATTAATAGCTGGTGGACTATTCCCGCGAAGAACATTATGACCTTGAGAACTAAGCTTAAGATGGCTTGGATTACAACAAGAACGGTTATTACAAACTATATGGTCAATAATAGGGATTCCATTCCCAACACCTTTTGGGATTGGTTTAACAAAATGAGCATACATGAGGCGATGAACCATCTCGGTTTTTCCTCTAAAGTTAAATACACCGTATCCTCTGTTCTTAAGTTTTGCTGCTGTCCAATTCCAGCATTTCGTAGCTGGCTCGACAGTAATTTTAGAGAATATGCGTTGCAACTCATCTTTTGTAAGAATGGCTTCAAGATATTTATCCACGAATTAATTATACCAAATGGAGAATTAATATGCAAGGTGTAAGTTTTGTAATACCAGCAAGAAATGAAATATACCTTCAAAAAACAATTGAAGATATACTCAAAAATATAAGAGGCGATAGCGAAATCATAGCTGTCCTTGATGGATACTGGCCAGATCCGCCTATTAAAGATGATAAACGAGTTACGATTATCCATCATGTAGAATCTATCGGACAGCGTTACGCAATAAATGAGGCGGCGAAAATAGCAACAAAGAAATTTATTTGCAAGCTTGACGGACACAGTGCTATAGATGAAGGGTTCGATGTAAAAATGATGGCAGATTGCAAATATGATGAAACACATTTAGCTCGTATGTACAACTTGGACGTTACGACCTGGACCCCGAAGATCCATAAAGTGACAGATTACATGTGGATCCGTTCGCCTTATACGAAGGATAAACCATTCCGGCACAACTACTGGGACGGCAAGTGTGCGCATGAATACCCGGCAGAATACAAAAAGCATAAAAAGATGGCATACCGGCGCGGTGAGATATGCGACGTTATGACCGGCCAGGGAGCCTGTTTTTTCATGCACCTGAACAGGTTCTGGGAGCTGGGCGGCTGCGATACCGGACATGGCAGCTGGGGCCAGCAGGGCGTCGAGGTAGCACTCAAGGCATGGTTAAGCGGCGGATCATTGAAGGTTAATAAAAAGACCTGGTTCGCACATTTTTTTAGAGGCGGTACCGGGCCAGGCTTTCCCTACCCGATCAAAGGCAGGGACCAGCAGAAGGCCCGGAACTACTCGGTGGATTTCTGGATGAACGGGCGCTGGCCGCTGCAGACCAGGCCGATGGAATGGCTTGTCAATAAATTCTCACCGTTACCAACATGGGATGAAAAACCGAATGGAGGCACAAAGAATGGCTAACAGGACTAAGCTGGATGCACGACTTGAGAAAAAGCAGAACTACGCGATAAGCCAATTAAAGAATCCACTGGTGAAAGTGAAGCGCGCTGTAATCCCTCGATTATGGCGGCCCGACTCTTCATGGCTGGCGAAGGGAGCAGATTTTGAGGTAGCGAAACTGAGGAAAGAGAGAATGGCCTACGCCAGGCAGGATAAGCTGGTAGGGATCCAATGGCTGTCAGAAGTATTCCCGGAAGCGGTCTGCAGGATCCTCGCGGGAGAACGGTTCACGATTGACTCATTTCAGAAGCTCGGCTATTATAAATACCTGGTCGCACAGCTGAACCCGATATGCTTTGAAGAGGGGTACGATTGGAAAAAAGCTATTCAGCACAACTGGGCAAAAAAGTTTTGTGATCTTATCAGCTTATGCCATTCAATACGGGATAATGGATTGACGGCTCCACTGGACATGTTCATGGAAGATGGGCATGCTGTGCTGATCCGCGGATACAGACGGCTTGAGATATTATTCCAGCTTGGGGTCGAAAGAGTGCCCGTTCGCGTATGGCGGGACGAATGGATGGCAAAGCATTTTATACCGACTTCAATATGGAACGTCCCCGGCGAAACCGTACACGGTCAAGCAGTTTCCCAGTTCCTGAAATACGGGCACAAGGCAAGCGACAAATACTGGGTTCACGGATATACCCATCGTTACGATGCGCACCTACAAGGAAGGTACCGGGAAAAGCTCCGGATCCTTGAGCTTGGAGTTAAAGAGGGAATGTCGATGGATTTATGGCGGCGGGCTTTCCCTCGTTCCGTAGTATTCGGTATTGACATAAAACCGGAGCGGGAATGGAAAAGACTTACTGCGCATGAACGCATCCATACGTTTAATTTAGATTATACGGATAAGGATCAGCTGGTAAAATTTGCAGAAGAAAATGGACCGTTTGATGTAATCATTGACGACGGCTTGCACAAGCCTGATCCGCAGCGAAATGCTTTTAAGATTTTATGGAAATACCTGAGTAGCAATGGTGTTTATGTAGTAGAGGATCTGCACCCGAACTATCGAGGATCACACAAAAAAAATTCAGCAATGCCAGTATTCAAGGAACGGATAGATGAGATATGGACGAACCACTTAACAAAGAGTGTGGCATTCTATCCGAACATTGTATTCATAGAGAAGGCATGACATGACGTTTATGATTTTTCATATGTTCAGACTGGTTTTTGAAAAGGCAGAGGTTTTCTATTCTATCGTCATCTTGTATTCTATTGGCATGATGGACAACTTCTTCAGGCATCAAGTATCGTTTTATGTGTCTTTCCATAACAAGCCGAGAACGACGGACATACCCGTCTTTATCTTTATGTGGATGAGAAGGGCTAGAAATAAATATCCTTCCATTTTGCTTAGAAATCCCACCTTTCCAGTGTGCAGCAATTTCCCCTTTGCGGCTTTTAGCAAGGCAGCTTTTAGAACAACATTTCGTTATATCTTTTTCAAATGGATAAACAAAATATTCTTTTTTACAATAAAAACAAACTTTTTTTATCTTTTCCTTTTTCCTACTATCCGCTCGACAGCCTGTAGAGCAAAACACGCCCCATCCTTTTCGGATAGCATACGGGAATACGAAAAATATTTTTCCGCATTGTTTGCAATCTTTTCTGATTTTGCTCATAAGAGCCTCCTAAAATTAAAAAGGGCTTTTTTCAGCATGGCTTGCAAGAAGTGTTTAAACCTCTACATGCTTACTCAAAGCCCGAAAATTATAGGCATAAAAAAAGCACTTCCTGCAAGCATAGATATGTTACAATTTAATACGTTTTCTGTCAATAGGGGGATACTTTGGCTAGTGAAATAATTGGTGATGTCGGCCCCGCAAAAACATACGCAACAATTACTGCTTTTCTGGCTGCTCAGGCTATAATAGGGCAAAATCTAGTTTCAAGAGATGTGTTCTTAACAATAGAATGCTATGGCGAGATTGACGACAACCCGACAATAAATGGGTGGACTACAGATGCCACACGCTATATAAAAATTACCGTGCCTTCCGCCGAGAGGCATAATGGCACATGGAGTGCGACAAAGGCCAGGATTGTCCCGACAGCTGACGGCGACGTAATTACAATATCAGATGATTATGTAAGCGTAGAATGGTTACAGATATATCCGCTGGGGAGCGCGGTAGGTAGCATTGCAATCTATACAAACAATTCTAACACGACAATAGATCATTGTATAATTGACGGACATGGCAGTGCATACACGGTTGGGATTGAAGCTACATCCTGCCCGAATTCAAGAATATTTAGAAACATAATCTTTGATTGCCGACTTGAATGGGAAGGCGGGATATACCATGATGGCGGTGCTGTTACAATATCGCAGAATACGATATACGGCTGTTCCGGATCTAATGTTTTTGGAATCCGATCTAGGACAGATCTAGCCGTTACCGCGATAGGGAATGCGGTGTTTTCTTGTGGGACTGCATTCGGAAATGATGGGGACTGGGTGGCCGCGTCCGGGTTTAACTGCACAGATGCAGCCAGCGCGCCGGGTGCGAATAATCAGGTGACTAAGACAGACACTGACCAATTCATAAGCGTTACTGCTGGTTCTGAAGATTTCCATGTTAAAGACATAAGCGCTGACCTTTATGGGAATAGCTATAACGGACAGGGATCGCCATATAATATAGACATTGACGGAGATACCGCGACCAGGTGGGACATCGGTGCTGACGAAGGGGTATTCGGATCGGCTTCCACTTCGGGGAGCTCCAGCCCAAGCACATCGCCGAGCAGCAGCCCCAGCGTTTCCAGCAGCCCCAGTTCCTCGGCATCCGGAACGGCATCGGCCAGCGCATCGACATCGGCCAGCAGCAGCCCCAGTGGCAGCGCAAGCGCAAGCCCTTCCGGATCAGACCTGAATATAGGGTACGAAATAAAAGGTAGCAATTCCTGGTCTTTTGGCCTATTCCTGTACTGCAATAAAATTGTACTACCGGAAGATAGCACGCTCGAATCAATCACTGCATACATTAATAATAGCGGTGGCGGTTCTCGGAATTACATGGCCGCAATTTATGGCCATGATGCTATAAACGATCTTCCTCAGGCGCTGATAGTTTCATCCGGATCGCAGGCCGTGGCATCGGCATATGATGATTGGAAAACGACAGCCATAACGCCTCAATTTTTAACAGCAGGAACATACTGGATTGTAATATTTTCAGAAAGCTCTGACGTATTTTTTTATTATGATACAGGATTAAGTGCATCCTTGCGGACATCGCAAAACCAGGAAGCGACCTTTGCATTGCCAGATCCATACACTGATGCACCAGATGATCAGGACAACGGGAAACAATGGAGCATTTACGCGACGTATGCCGTATCCGTAAGCGCCAGCCCCAGCAGCACCCCATCAGCCAGCCCATCGGCCAGCAGCACCCCGTCAAGTTCGCCGTCAGCGAGCCCCAGCGCCAGCACAAGCCCCAGTTCCAGCCCCTCGCTATCAACCAGCAGCTCGCCATCTTTATCGACCAGCGCGAGCCCCAGCGCCAGCAGCAGCCCCAGCGCATCCGTAGCCCCGGTAGGATATTACATAGACCAGTCAGACAATATGACGCTTGAGCCATTTGTAGAATCCACGCAACCAGCAAAAGACGGGACGCTGGTCGACGGCACCTTTTTCGTTAATATCATAAGGATAACAGACTGCGTCGCTGACGGGATTGGCGATGATATGGCTATCCCGGTATACAGCAGGTTCACCCCAGCGAATAGTAATAAAACAAAGCTATTCCTGGAGAGGGCGGCAGGCGGGGAAGATGGATTAATATATAATGCTGAGAGCCCGCATGAACTAATCAGCGCCCTTCCAAGAGATACGGAGATCGATGGAGTATTTGGACATTTTGTTTCAATGGAAGGTGCTGAATTCAGATGGGATAAAACGGGAAGTTATCCGAACCGTATGTATTACGTAGGATATTTAACAGCCTACGACATGAGGTTTTTCCAGTACGAAACCGATACGGAAGTGGCAACTACACTCCACAACTTTGCGATAGATTTCCCTACGGGAAGCTATATCAATAATGATGTTGAAGGCGACTGCTCAGATGACTCGCGGTACTGGGCATGGATGGTATTCGGTCCATATACATATCGACCAGCGAGCAATTCATGGTTCTTCCCATGCATAGCAATTATAACATACGATAAAACTACCGACACAATTCTCGGAACGCTTGACCGTGCGAAATATGTGGCAATGGGTGGAACATGGACGAGCGCAGATTATCCATCGGCAATCCCAAGACCAAACATGGTGGATATCTCACCGAATGGCGACCGGGTAGTATTATTAAATGGCATGGCATATGTAGGAAATCGGGACGGAGATATTGACGGATATTTCGACGGGACGTTTGCCTTTGACCTCGATTTTACAAACCCGACGAAGGTGGCGGTAGACCAGGGTCACTCCGGCTGGGCCTGGGATTTAGAAGGTAACCAGTTATTCGTTTCACAGAACAACCGCAATGACTGGATCGAAGCAACCGATATCAACGGCGCCGGGATGTGGAGAGACCCGGCAGATGCAAACAGATGGCGCGGTGATTTGCAGATAGTATTTTATACAGAGATAAGCTCTTATTCAAATCCATCTAACTTCCACTTTGGCAGAATGCCAGCATCTCACCCCGGATGGTCATTATTGTACAGTACATCTGATTATCCTAATACAGATCCAGGCGATAACCAGATAATGATGTTGGAAATGGTGGACCGCGCAACACGGCCTGCCAGGATATGGCGGCTCGGACATACGCATAATAGATTTAACAGCTATTATGCAGAAGGATGGGCAGCGATTTCACAGGACGGGCAGACCGTCTACTGGTCAGCTAAATGGACACAGCCGACTGATTATGGGTATATTGAAACCTATAAAATAGATTTACCTGCCACCTGGGTCACTGATTTAAACGGGACAGGAAGCGGATCCGTCAGCGGGTCGCCGTCATTATCAGCAAGCTCGTCGCCCAGTCTCAGCGCATCCAGTTCGCCGAGTAGCAGCCCCAGTGCATCGCCTTCTGCCAGTAGTTCGCCATCAAGCACACCGAGCACGTCACCATCGGCGAGCCCAAGCGTAAGCGGATCACCCAGCACCAGCGCCAGCTCATCGCCCAGCGCCAGCACGTCGCCAAGCACGAGCGCATCACCCAGCGTATCGCCCAGCGCATCCCCTTCAGTCAGCAGCACACCCAGCGCGAGCCCTTCCACCAGTTCAACGCCGTCTGCATCCCCGTCTGCCAGCGGTAGCGTAAGCGGATCGCCGAGCCTCAGTAGTTCGCCCAGCGCCAGCTCGTCGCCAAGTTCGACGGCCAGCGCATCGCCCAGCGTTTCTGTCAGCTCGTCGCCAAGCGCCAGCGCATCTGCCAGCGCATCGATCCCGGCAGAAGAGGATAGCCTTATAACGCATTACACAAATTTACTTATTATTCAATACAGGGATGGCTTATGACTATAAAAGCGAGAGCGACCGTTTATGCCTTTGTTAAGGAAGTAATAGCTGATAGCATTATCCTCGACGTAAATGACGGATTTGATATAAATACGGCGGATGGCGCGCAGCTTGATATCATCGGGAAGTATGTCAATGCTGCCCGGAATGTTCTCGGGGTTACAATCGAATCAGATTATTTTGATATGAACACTTATTCAAACGTGGCCAGCACCGCACATGGGTTCGCATATTATACGGAAACTCCAACATCGTATATCTTAACATACGGGCAATACCTTGAGCGGACATACCGGATATCAGACTCACTACTCCGCAGCTACATAAAATTCAAAGCGCGATCGAACAGCATCGATCCCAGCTTAAAAGAATGCGACGACATCATGTTTGATTTTTTCGGAGATGATGTAGCAATAACCGACGCATCAAGTATGAGTGTAACATACACCCACAACAACTCTGCTGACCGGACACTGTTCCAGATCCTCGCGGTATCGAATAGCTTACCGCGGCCGGCAGGAGTAGGCGTAACAGTAGTATATACATAAGGAGAATATTATGAGCGCAACCAGACAAGATTTAGAATACTTTGCAGGGAATACCGTTTGCCTTTCCCTCACGTTTGCAGCGAACAGCGTCGTAACCGATGTCAGCGCATGGAAGGTCCAGCTAACAATCAAAGCGAACCCGGACAACCCGGACTCGGAATGTGATCACCAGGTAGATGCGAGCCTGACAGATGGCGCTTCCGGGATTGCTGTTTTTACCATACCGCATACCATTACCAGGGCACTGCTTGGCCATTATAGGTATGATGTAAAATACATAAATGCGGCTGGATCAACCGGGTCGGTTTTATATGGAAAGATGGTGTTTAGGAAATCTATAAACATAACACTGGGAGGATCCGCATCGGCATCGGTAAGCTCCAGCCCAAGCAGCAGCCCAAGTGTATCGTCGAGCCCAAGCGCCAGCAGTAGCCCTTCGTGATAGGAGTTTAATATGATTGTATGTATTAAGGTCGGAGTAAACGAAAAAGCAACTTTCGAAAAATACAATAAGTTGTCTAAGCATTTTGACATTATTGATGTTTTACCAAAGAATAAAACATCAATGGGTGTGCAGGGTGATAAGGAATATCTGGCAATTAATATTGATACCGACGGATGGAATGATAAGAAACTGAAGCAGATAAGATGGAAGCTGCGGGAAGAATATCGCGACACTGGTGGGGTGGTAAATGAGGACGGCGTATATCCATTAAAAGAAAAACGATTATGGAAATTGAATGATGATGATACGAAATTATCGACTGTCGGGATAGATGCTGCTAAGCATAATAAAATTAAGGAATGCAAAACCGAGAAAGAGAAAAAGCTTCCGTTTAATATGAAAGCCATCTCTAACACAGAAAACAAAATAAAATTTAATACGTTTGCTCAGTCAGTAGTGAATAAGCATACGGGTAAAACATTGGCAGAAGAACTGGAGCTATAGCATGGCAGAAGTCGTATCTACAATTAATAAAGCTGGCGAAGATTATGCATCTCTTACATTGTGGGAAGATGCTAAAGATGGCAATTTAGTAAGTGCAGAGCTACAACAGACTGCCGAATTGTACGTCGAAGATGGCGCGCTTGATGATAGAGTTGCGATTAACGGTTCAACTACATCTTCTGATTACTATATGAAAATAACCGTTCCTTCAGCGGATCGGCACGAAGGTGTATGGAGTGATTCAAAATCACGAATTGTTCCAACGTCTGACGGAGCAGTTATCGCCGTCAATGATAATTATGTGACTATTGAATGGTTGCAAATATATCCACGGGGATCGTCGGTTTCTTCTGCGGCTATTGAATTGCATTCGGCAAACGGGACGGTGAAGCATTGTATAATTGATGGACATAAAAGCACAAATACGGCAGGTATTTATATGCTTGCCGCTAACTGCGTAGCGTATCGAAATATTATCTATCATTGCGATGAAGATTGGGCGGCTGCGATTTATTGCGACATTAGTGATACGGGGCGAGTTGCCGCTTATAATACCATTTACGGTGGAACGAGTGCTGAATATTCTCATGGGATTAGAGAAAGGAGCGGATCAAATCCAGTTGATGTTGTTGGGAATGTTATCTTTAACTGTGGATATAATTTTAGTACGGATAGTTCGTGGGGTGGTGGGAGTGGATACAACTGTACGGAAGACGGGACGGCCCCTGGAAGCAATAATCAAGTATCAAAAACAGATACTGACCAATTTACAAGTTTAACGGACGGAAGTGAAAATTTTCATTTAAAATCTGGTGCTGATTGTATTAATAATGGTGGTGCAACAGGAGCATCGACATATAACATTGATATTGACGGAGATACGGTTACAGCTACCGCAGATATAGGTGCAGATGAATATGTTGCAGCTGGTTCAGAAAGTGCGAGCCCCTCTTCCAGCGCCAGCAGTACAGCCAGCGTATCGCCAAGTGCTTCCCCATCAGTCAGCAGCAGCCCCAGCGCCTCACCATCAGAATCGATTTCGCCGAGTACGTCTCCGAGCAGTTCTGCCAGCACTTCGAAAAGTGATAGCCCGTCGGTGTCCTCAAGCCCCAGCGGATCTCCGAGCGTAAGCACATCTCCGAGCGCGAGCCCCTCAATTTCGACATCACCATCAACGTCGGAATCGATCAGCCCCAGCACATCGCCGTCAACATCACTCAGTGCCAGCCCGAGCGCATCTCCGAGCGCGAGCGGATCTCCGTCGACATCAATATCCGCCTCACCATCTGCCAGCCCCAGCTTTTCATCATCACCAAGCGCATCGCCGAGTGTCAGTAGCAGCCCCAGCGTTTCTATGTACGGGAGCAGCAGCCCCAGTTCCTCTCTCAGCGTTTCGACGTCACCATCAGCTTCGATCTCGGCCAGCCCCAGCGATTCGCCGAGCGTTTCAACGTCACCGTCAACATCTATCAGCGCAAGCCCCAGCAGTAGCCCCAGTAGTTCACCAAGCACTTCCGAAAGCGCATCCCCCTCGGTGAGCAGCTCCCCCAGCTCCTCACCGAGCGCGTCGGACAGCACATCCCCGAGTGGATCGCCATCAGTCAGCAGCAGCCCGTCCGCCAGCCCCAGTGTCAGCAGCTCGCCGAGCGGATCGCCAAGCAGCACCGCGTCAACGTCCCCGAGTAGCAGCCCCAGCATATCACCGAGCACCAGCATTTCTGGATCGCCAAGTGTCAGTAGCAGCCCCAGCGCCTCACCATCAATTTCTTCTTCACCGAGCACCTCAATTTCCAGCAGCCCCAGCCCAAGCGTATCATCGTCGCCGAGCAGTAGCCCCAGCAGTAGCCATTCAACATCAGCATCCCCCAGCACGTCGGCCAGCAGCAGCCCCAGCTGCGAGTGTATATCTGCGACCATCAATGCAGATGCACTCTCTGTGACAGTTTCAACTACCGGGAACGTGACCGTATCAATCGAAACCAATTCAGTCAGCTGCGTCAATACGACCGCGGTAATCAAAGGAGATTAGCTATGGGCGAAAGAAGAAAAGATACCAGGCGGACCAACGATGCGACAGTTTTGCTGCTGGCACAAAATCTATCTAATTTAAAAGAAGAGGTTAAGGGATTGAAAAAAGAATTCATTCACAAATTTGATAATGGGATAACTGCCAAAATTGAGAACATAGTGGCTCTATTAAACAATCTCCCCTGCGACCTGCATAAGTTAACTATGAAAATATACCGAGAAAAAATCGACGACATAAACGACAAGAAAATGCCAAGCATGGACAAGAAAATTAATGGTTTTTACTGGGCAATAGTTATGTTGATTGTATCAATCATCGGCACCGGAGTATGGCTTAAAAATTAAATAGCTGGCCGGTGGTCTCCATTCCCGCCGGCCGGCTTAACGGTTTAATAAATGAGCGAGATCAGATTTTGTCACCACTGCCAAGAGCAATTCATGACGGATTATGGAATTAAGTATGGGATCGTATTTTTGAATGGAATAATCGCCGGGCACATCTGCCCAGCATGCATGGAAGAGAGGCCAAATGTTGCGTTTTTTTCTGTCACTGATAACGTCACCCATTAGCATCGCTATAATATTGATTGTAATTATTTACCTTAAGCATAGAGGCGGACTGGCTGCATTGCCTGAACACCTAAAATGGCAGATCCACAAAGACTACAGTTTCATACTTCAGCTCATCCCCAGGACCCTCACATCCTACAATCTATTCAGACCGCCTCGGATGCTTGTAGGTTATAACGTGACGGACTTCTGGTGGCTGAACGGGAAAAAGGGAGCGCACCCGATACAGCGATACCTAAATGGGAAACGGTTTTCATGGCACATCAACTGGCCGCTGTTTTTTAGCCTGTCCTATGTTATAAAAGGGGCAGGATATTATTTAATTTTAGGATGGCGGCCGGACGCGGTAGACTTCTACGCGACATTTCCATGCATTATCCCCTGGGCCAAGATAGGCAGGTTTGAGCCATGAGAATAACCATAGAAATTATACGGTTAAAATTCAGCTCGTTCAAAGAGCTTTTATATAAAATCTTCAGAATGGGGAGGATTAAGTGATTAAATGGATTAATGGGAAACTGCTGACATTCACGATCGCATATATCCTGGACTATATCAAAGGAGGAAAACAGATGATCTCAACAATAAAAGATTTCCTTTCAGGCAAGAAGACATACCTGGTCGCTCTTGGCGCAATCATTGGAGTACTGGTAAGTTTTTCCAATGGCAGCGTAGAAGCGGTAGAAGCAATCAAACTTATTATTGAAGCGATCCTGGCCTGCACCATCCGAGCCGGTGTCTCTAAAAAATAAGGAGAAAAACAATGCCAACATTGCAGCCGAATATCGAGTTTAAGCATCACATCCTGATCACGCACTGGCGATCACCGCAACTTGATAATCGGCTGCGATTTATAATCCTTGCTCTTGCTGGATTTACATTTGAAGAATTTGGGAAACCAATTAAGATAACAAGCATATTCAGAACACAAGAAACGCAGGATGCGATTTACGGGGGAAATGAAAAATATAAAAAATCTCCGTGGAAAAGCCTGCATCAGTTCTGGCAGGCTGCTGACATATCTGTTTATTATTTTTTGGCAGAAGAACAAAAAGGAATATTAAATTTCTTAAACAATAATATTCAGTACAATGAAAAGCAATCACACAAAACGGCATTGATCCATAATGTAGGGATAGGGAAACATCTTCACGTCCAGTGCGGGAATGATGGCTATAGTAAAATTATTAAGTTGACATAGAATATCTATTGATGTACACTATGTGCATGAACAGTAGACATTATTGCGAATGCGGATGTGAAAAAGAAATAATCTGGAAACAGCACTACAGATGGAGAGGCCATTCAAAATACATACATGGCCATAATCCTACAAAACCAAATCCCCTCCGCGGGAAAGATAATCCAAACTGGAAGGGCGGTATTTTAAAAGACGGGAAGTACATAAAAGAGAGATCTCTGTCTCATCCGCATTCAGACGGGAGAGGATACGTCCGGCAGCATCGCCTTGTTATGGAAAGGCATCTCGGAAGATACCTAGCATCTAACGAGATAGTCCATCATGTAAATGGAATAGGCAATGATAATAGAATAGAGAACTTAGTATTAACGAACACAAAAGAACACGTCCTTCACCATCTTGCCTATAGTGAAATACAATTAATCAATAATTATTTTGTTGTAATGAAAACGACTAAAAATAAATATGTTGGTGGAAGAACCTTCCGAAAGATAAGCACCATCCCTGATACTCCATATTCGCGTCATTTTGGAAGCCTCAAAAAAGCGCATAAAAAAATAATTTCCGAAAGATAACCCCACGAAGATCAGTCATAACGAAGCGTCGTTTCCTTTTGCCTATTCCCCGACGGTAAAACAACTTATTAAAAATATATGAAATATACCCTTGACAATTTATAAGCTATGTTGTAAACTTGTTTTAAATCATAGAAGGAGGTGCTGAATGGAAGTGCCAAAGTTTAAGGATTACCAGGAAGAGCAGAAAATAGTAAATTTCAAAGTTCCCGCGAGCTGGCGGCCGAAGTTAAAAAAGATCGCCAAGATATACGGCTATGGCGGGTACAGTTACATGTTGAGAGATCACGTAGGGAATTTATTGCGTGATTGCAAAATGATCAAGGGGGGGAAGTAGGATGTGCATTAAAAAAACAGAAGAGCATGCGGTCGATGAAACACCAAAACCAGTCATCTGCCGTAATTGGTTACGCGACATAGATGGTAGAGAATACTGCCGCGGCAATTGGAAACGGGTTATTTGTTCCGGCATCCGGACACATTGCGAATACCCTGATTATTTTATAGCCATAAAGGAGGTCCGGTGAAAAGAATACCAGGCACGTTCCGCCAAGCACAAGGGACGGGAAAACTCGTATCCAAGTTCGTAGCGACAATACTGCTGGCTTACGTTTTAGTAGTATTGATGATGGCACTTTAAAAAAAGTATTTGCTTGCAATAAAAATACCATTGTTGTATAATACTGGTACTACGAAAGGAGGTGGCAAGAATGCGGCAATATCACGCAAGGATAGATGATACTTTATTCAAGAAAATAGTTTCCTATGCTAAAACGACTAACAGGTCAATTAACAATGCGATTGTTTTTATGTGTAGTGAATTTTTAAAAGGATTCCCAAAAACAAAATGAAAAGAGAATGCACTTTATGCGGGAATATATTTAAATATTCTCCATCACAAAACCGTAAGTATTGCTCTCAGTATTGTTATTTTGAATCAAACAAAAAAGATGCTAATGGGAACTGGAAGGGTGGCTTTATTAATGACCCCTGGTATAACCGATGGGTTATGATTAAGCAAAGATGTTTTAATCCAAGATGCAAAGATTATCATCGTTATGGGGGGCGAGGGATTAAATTATTGTTGACTTATTCTCAACTCGGGGAACTTTGGTCAAGAGATAATGCTTTGCAAATGGAGCAACCGACCATAGACAGGATAGATAATGATGGTGACTATTGTTATGAGAATTGCCGATTTATTGAGAATCGAGTTAACTCAAGGCGTTCAGCTATTTTACACAAAAGGGGAATAATTATATGAAAGAAATTGAAAAAACGAATGGAAAAAAAGGAACAATCCGCGACCTGATAGTTCAAATGAAGGATCAATTCACAATGGCACTTCCAAAGCATTTGACTGCGGATAGGTTTTTGAGAGTTGCGCTAACAACAGTTGGAAAAAATCCGGCTTTATCTGAATGCACAAAGGAATCACTTCTGGGGTGTTTGATGGATTGCTCATCGTTAGGGATAGAACCCGATAATCGACTTGCCTACCTGATACCGTATGGTAAAAAATGTACGCTTATTGTGAGCTATCGTGGATTAATAGATATGGCAAGGCGCAGCGGAGAGATCGCAGACATCCACGCGGACATGGTATACGAAAATGACATATTCGAGTATTCTTTCGGGGACAAGGGAGCACTAATGCACAAACCGGCGATCCGAGACCGAGGCGAAAAGATTGCAGCCTACTCCTATGTGCGGCTCAAAGACGGCAGCAGCAGCTATGAGGTTATGAACATAGAAGAGATTGATGCGATCCGCAAGAGGTCAAAAGCAAGCGGAACCGGACCCTGGATGACTGACTGGGCAGAAATGGCCAAGAAAACCGTATTCCGGAGACACAGCAAATGGCTGCCGGTCTCCTCTGAATTCAGAGAAGCGGTAGATAAAGACTATGATGTGCCGATCGACATCACAGGGCACAGCCAGATCAAGGACCACCCAAAGGCCAACGTAGCCATGCCAGAGGCGATCCCTGCCCCTAAACCGGAGCCAGCAGCAATACAGCCCCCTGGCCAGGATCCTGACATATTAAGCGCAGAAGAAAGCTCAATAAACGGCACTACACCAGCCGATGAACCTACCCCGGAATTTGGCGATCCGGAGCAGGAACCAAAAGCAAGCGTATCTCCTGCAGCCGCGCCATCACAAGCGGCCCCACCAGCTAAGAAACTTCAACCACAGGTGATCGCGTTAACATTCCCAGACATGCTCAAAAAGTTTCGGCTCATGCGCAAGCAGCTCGGCGATAGCGGATATTTTAGGGTTCTCCAAACATACAGGATGACCAGCGAAACCCAGATCAAAAGCCTGGGCATGGGCGCGACGATCCTCGGCGAGATGCTTGATCTTCTGAGCACAGGGAAATAATCATGGAAATGGAGCCAAAGTTTGACATCATATTCCAAGAGGAAGGGCATCGGTACTTCATAACCGAAGCGCCGGTGCCATCTGTCACGCAGGTGCTGGCCGGGGTAGGTATCACAGATTATTCCAAGGTACCGTTAGAACAGCTGGTGGCCTGCCAGGTATTCGGGAAAGCAGTTCATAAAACAACTGAATTTTATGACCGGAAGATCCTAAACCTGTCCACACTGGATCCCCGACTGCTGCCA
>Ga0222703_1000140_pt1 | contig 17206 bp, 29 predicted proteins | sample AntAcemetage1506_FD_179827 | JGI IMG/M metagenome (GOLD analysis project Ga0222703, IMG submission 179827) | Saline water microbial communities from Ace Lake, Antarctica - #1506 | ecosystem: Environmental > Aquatic > Non-marine Saline and Alkaline > Saline | place: Antarctica: Ace Lake...
TTAGGAACAAAGGAGTACAACCTCTTATTGATGCGATTATAGAATATCTTCCTTCTCCTTTAGATGTCCCTCCAGTTGAAGGGATTCACCCTAAAACGGGAGAAAAAGTTCTTTGTCCCCCTGATGATAAAAAACCTTTTGCAGCGCTTGTATTTAAAGTAGCAAATGATCCTTATGTCGGTACGTTAAGTTTTTTTAGAGTATATTCTGGAACATTTAAAAAAGGTAATTATATTCTTAATGCAAGTAGATCAAACCAAGAAAGAATTGGAAGATTATTGCAAATGCATTCTAATAGACGTGAAGAATTAGACGAAGTACGTGCAGGTGATATAGCGGCTACCGTTGGTTTAAAAGATACAAGAACAGGGGATACTTTATGTGATATTGATGATTCGGTAATTTTAGAAAAAATTATTTTTCCAGAGCCTGTTATTTCTATAAAAGTAGAACCACAGACAAAATCTGATCAAGAAAAAATGTCTTTGGTATTAAAAAAATTAGCTGAAGAAGATCCAACTTTTAGAGTAAAAACTGACGAAGAAACTTCAGAAACAATTATTTCAGGAATGGGTGAGCTTCATCTAGATATTTTGGTTGATAGAATGAGAAGGGAATTTAATCTTAAAGTGGAAACTGGTAAACCCCAAGTAGCTTTTAGAGAAACTATTAAAAAGAGTGTTGAAAGTGAAGGTAAATATATTAGACAATCAGGTGGACGTGGTCAATATGGTCATGCATTATTAAAATTAGAACCATTAGAAAGAGGAAAAGGATTTGAATTTGTTGATGTTATTAGAGGAGGAGCAATTCCTAAAGAATTTATCCCAGCAGTAAAAAAGGGAGTAGAGGAATCTTTAGAAAAAGGTGTCTTAGCTGGTTATCCGTTATGTGATATAAAAGTTACACTTTATGATGGATCTTTTCATGATGTAGATTCTTCAGATTTTGCTTTTAAGATTGCAGGTTCTATGGCTTTTCAAGATGGTGTAAGAAAAGCTAATCCAGTTCTTTTAGAACCTATAATGAAATTAGAAGTTGTCGTTCCTGAAAAATTCTTAGGTGATGTCATGGGTGATTTAAGTTCCAAAAGAGGGCTTGTTGAAAGTATGCATGATAGAGGAATGATGAAAGTAATTGATGCCAAAGTTCCTTTGTCAGAGATGTTTGGCTTTGCTACAGGATTACGTTCTATGACTGAAGGAAGAGGCACGTTTACAATGGAATTCAATTGTTATAAAGAAGTTCCTGCTAATATAACTGAAGAAATAACTGGTAAGCAGCCTGCAGCTTGACAATGCCTTGGATATACCTTAATATTGTAAATACAAAGGTAATTTGTTAGTTAGTGAAAAAAAATAAAAACTCGCCCTGTACATAGTCGAAGGGCAGAAAATTAATAAAAATTAAAATTAAAAAATATGGCAGAAAAAGAGAAATTTGTTCGTGGTAAAACACATATGAATGTGGGAACTATTGGTCACATTGATCATGGTAAAACTACTTTAACAGCAGCTATTTCACATGCGCTTACTTTGAAAGGTTTAGCAAAAAAATCTCTTAATGTAGATGAGATTGATAATGCTCCTGAAGAGAAAAGTCGTGGAATTACTATTAATGTTCATCACTCTGAGTATGAAACTGAAAAGAGGCATTATGCTCATATTGATTGCCCAGGACATAGTGATTATATTAAGAACATGATTACTGGGTCAGCTCAAATGGACGGTGCTATTTTGGTAGTTTCTGCTCCTGATGGTCCTATGCCACAAACTTTTGAACATATTCTTTTAGCTCGACAAGTAGGAGTTCCTGCAATGATAGTTTTCTTGAATAAAATAGATATGGTTCAAGATAAAGAATTGATTGATTTAGTAGAAACAGAAATAAGAGAACTTTTAACTAAGAATGGTTATCCTGGAGATAAGGTTCCTGTAATAAAAGGTTCAGCTTTGAAATCATTAGATGCTAAGTCTGTTGATGACGAAGCAATAAAACCAATATTTGAATTATTAGAGTCTCTTGATTCTTATTTCCCTGATCCTGTAAGAGATACAGATAAGCCGTTTTTGATGCCTATTGAAGATATATTCTCTATAGAAGGACGAGGTACTGTAGCTACTGGAAGAGTTGAAAGAGGAATTATCAAGATTAATGATGAGATAGAAATTATTGGTTATCATCCAACAGTAAAAACTGTGGTTACTGGACTTGAGATGTTTAATAAATCACTTGACGAAAGTCAAGCTGGAGATAATGTCGGTGTATTATTGAGAGGAACTAAAAAAGAGGAGATAAGAAGAGGCCAAGTATTAGCCAAACCAGGTTCAATAACTCCACATACAGAATTTGAAGCAGAGGTCTATATCTTAGCTAAAGAAGAAGGAGGAAGACATACCCCATTCTTTACTGGTTACAAACCGCAGTTCTTCATTCGTACCGCTGATATAACTGGAGAAGTTACTCTTCCTGAAGGAATAGAAATGGTTATGCCTGGTGATAATGTAAAGTTCCAAGTTAAATTAATTGCTCCAATTGCTTTAGATGATACTTCTCATTTTGCTATAAGAGAAGGTGGGCGAACTGTAGGCGCTGGAGTTGTTACAAAAGTTGTAAAATAAAGAAATTATTGTGTCAACCTCTAATACTGAAACCCAACAAAAGATCAGGATTAAAATAAAGGGCTATGACCATCGGATCCTTGACAACTCTTGTCAGCAAATTATTGAGACTGTGATAAGATACGGAAGTGAAACGATAGGTCCGATTCCTTTACCAACCGAGATTCATCGTTATACGGTGAATAGGTCTACTTTTGTTAAAAAAGATGCTCGTGAACAATTTGAGATTAGGATACATAAAAGATTGATAGAAATTTCTAGTCCTAATCAAAAAATTATCGAAGCACTTACAAGCTTAGATTTGCCGGCAGGAGTAGACATAGAAATAAAGACGTAAATCAGAATGACTAGTCTGTAGCAGTAATCTTAAGAGGAACTGGGCTAGTGCCCAGTTTTTCAATGATAAATTTATGAAATTTATACTAGCTAAAAAATTAAAAATGTCTCAGGTCTTTGATGACAAAGAAAAAGTCATTCCAGTAACTATTTTAGAAGCTGGACCTGTTAAAATCACGCAAATAAAAACTGAAGATAAAGATGGTTATGAAGCTATTCAGGTTGGTTATGGATATAAAAAAAATCAAACAAAAGCTTTGATTGGGCATTTAAAAGATTTAGGAAAGTTTTCTTGGCTAGCAGAACTGCATGGAGAAGTTTCTGATTGTAAAGTTGGTGATGAAATTAAGATAGATGTTTTTAAAGAAGGTGATAAAGTAACGGTGGTAGGAAAAAGTAAGGGAAAAGGTTTTCAAGGTGTAGTAAAAAGGCATGGATTTAAAGGTTCTCCTGCAAGTCATGGAACAAAAGATAGATTGAGAGCACCCGGATCAATTGGATCTACTGGACTTCATCGCGTGGTAAAAGGAAAGAAAATGGCTGGAAGAATGGGTAATGATCAATGGACATTAAAAAAAGTAGAAATTATAAAAATTGATCCAGAAAAAAATATTCTTTATTTAAAAGGAGCTATTCCAGGTACAAGAGGTTCATTAATAAAAGTTATTGGATAAAAATTATGAAAGTACCGATTTATAATCAAAAAGGAGAAGAATCAAAAAAGATTGAATTATCTGATAATATTTTTAATAAGAAAATTAATAATAATCTCGTACACCAGGTATATACAAGCCTTTTGAGCAATCGACGTAAACCATTAGCTTTTAGTAAGGATAGATCAGAAGTTAGGGGTGGAGGGAAAAAACCTTGGAAACAAAAAGGAACAGGAAGGGCTAGACATGGTTCAAATCGTTCTCCTATATGGTCAGGAGGTGGAGTAACGTTTGGGCCGAGAGCAAAAGAAAGAAATTTTAAAAAGAAAGTAAATAAGAAGGTAAGGCAAGATGCTATTAGAATGGTTCTTTCAGAAAAATTTAGAGATGGAGAAATTAGAATAATTGAAAATATTGATTTTAAGGAAAAAAAGACTAACCAAATGGATAAATTCTTTAAAAATCTTTTGAAGCTAGAAAAGAAATTTCCTACAGTTTTGTTTTTGATTAATTCAAAGAACATAGAGTTACAGAAGAGTACAAAAAACTTGTCTTATGTTAAAATTATGAATGCTGAGAATATTGATTTAATAGAAATATTAAATAATAAATATCTGGTAATATTAGAAGACGTCCTATCAACATTAGAAAAAAAATAAATTAATGAGTGTTTTAAATATTTTTAAAAAAAAGGAAAGCGAAGAAAAGAAAACGGAAGAAATAAAAGAAAAGAAAACGAAAGAAATAAAAGAAAAGAAAAAAGTCGAGGAAAAGATTGTGGAAGAAAAGGAAGTTGGAATAAAAAGTAAAGTTTTTTTAGAAGGATCTTCTTCTGCTCTGTTACTTAATCCTTATTTAAGTGAAAAGTCTACTATTTCAAGAGATAAACAAAATAAATATATTTTTGAAGTTAGTCCTAGAGCAACAAAGAATGAGATAAAAAAACTTTTGGAAAATATTTATCACGTTGAAGTGATTAAAGTTAATGTTATAAATACTCCTGCTAAGGTTAAAAGATGGAGACAGAAAAAAAGTCATTTTATTAGAAATAAAAAAATGATAGTAACTATAAAAGAAGGTCAAAAAATAGAATTAGGAATATGATAAAAAGATATAAACCAACAACACCGTCCCGTCGTCATTATACTGTTTCTGATTATTCTGTTTTGACTAGCGATAAACCTTTTAAAAAATTAACTTCTTCTAAAAAAAGAAGTGTTGGAAGATCTAAAGGGAGAATAACTGTTAGGCATAAAGGAGGTGGTAATAAAAAATTATACAGGGAGATTATCTTTGGTGAAGAAAAAAAAGGAGTCCTAGGTATAGTAAAGACGATAGAATATGATCCATATCGCTCTGCATTTATTTCTTTAATATCATATAAAGACGGTGATTGGCGCTATATATTAGCTCCACAAGATTTAAAAGTTGGAGATGAAATTATTTGTGATGGAAAAACACCCTTAAAAAAGGGAAATAGATTAGAGTTAAAGAATATTCCAGTTGGAAATGTAGTACATAATATTGAAGTGAAAGTAGGCGGTGGTGGTAAATTAGCCAAATCAGCTGGAGCATCCGTTCAGATAATAACTCAAGATGGGAAATATACTCATCTTAAAATGCCTTCTTCAGAGATAAGAAAAGTACTAAACACTTGTTATGCATCATTGGGACAACTTTCTAATATTGAGCATGGAATGGTGAATATTGGAAAAGCAGGAAGATCTCGTCATTTAGGGAGAAGACCAACCGTAAGAGGAACTGCAATGAATCCAGTTGATCATCCTTATGGTGGAGGAGAAGGAAGAACACAGAGAGGAACTAAACGACCAAAGAGTATCTATGGTAAAGTTACTGGAGGAGTAAAGACAAGAAAGAAAAAGAAATATTCTAATAAGTTAATTATAAAAAAACGAAAGAAAAAACGTAAAAAATAATAATATGTCTCGATCATTAAAAAAAGGTCCATATGTTCATCCAAAATTATTAAAGAAACTCTCTAAGATAAGGATAGGGGACAAAACTCCTATTAAAACTTGGTCAAGAGATTCTGTTATTACTCCAGCAATGGTTGGTTTTGTTTTTGCCGTGCATAATGGTAAAGATTTTATTCAAGTAGAAGCAAGAGAAGAAATGGTTGGGCATCATTTAGGCGAGTTTTCAATTACTAGAAAATTTTTTAAGCATGGTGGAAAAATGCAAAAAGAGTTAGAAACAAAAGCAAGGGATGTAGGCAAAATATCTAGTCCTGTAAAAAAATAAGAAAAATTTAGAATAAAACATGGAAGTTAAAGCCTCTTTAAAATATTTAAGAATTAGTCCTCGAAAAGTCCGATTAGTCGCTGATTTAATCAGAGGGTTATCTGTTAAGGTTGCAGAAGCTAACTTGCTTCATATTTCCAAAAGAAGTGGGAAACCTTTGTTAAAATTATTGAAATCTGCTATAGCTAATGCTGAACATAATTTTGACTTAAATCAAAATAATCTTTTTGTGAGAGCTATTAGAGTAGATGAAGGGCCAGCTTTAAAAAGATGGCGCCCTAGAGCGCGTGGAGCAGCTTTTCCAATAAGAAAAAGGACCTCCCATATTTTTCTTACATTAAAAGAAATTAAAGAAACTGAAGTTAAAAAAGGCAAAGTAAAGAAAGAAGAGAAACAAACAAAAGAAATAAAAAAGACAATAAAAACAAAAGGTCCAGAAATTACTAAAAAACCTAAGTTAAGAAAAGAAGAAAAAACAATAACAAGAGTTGCTCCAAAACAAAAAATATTTCGTCGTAAAGTAATTTAAATATTTATATGGGTCAAAAAATTAATCCAAAATCTTTTAGAATAGGTGTTAACAAGGGATGGCAATCTCGTTGGTTTAATTTAAAAGAATTCCCAGCATTATTAGAACAAGATCATAAGATTCGTAAATTTATTGAAGAGAAAACTAAGGCATGTAGAGTAGAAAACATAGGTATTGAAAGAAAATCAGGTAGTATTAAAATTATTATTAAAACTGCTCGTCCCGGATTATTAATTGGTCGTCAGGGTCAAGGGATAGAAGCTCTTCAAAAAGGATTAGCAAAATTATTAAAAATTAAAATACCTGTCAATATTTCAATAGAAGAAGTCAAACATCCAGAAATATCTGCTGAAATTGTAGCTCAAGGAATTGCTGAAGATTTAGAAAAAAGAATGCCATATAGAAGAGTTTTGAAACAATATATAACTAAAGTTATACAACGAAAAGAAGTTTTAGGTGTTAAAATTTTAACTTCTGGTAGATTAGACGGATTAGAAATTGCTCGTAGTGAATGGTTAAAAGAAGGAAAATTGCCTTTATCTACGATTAGAGCAGATATTGATTATGGTTTTACTGAAGCGCATTGTACTTATGGAATAATTGGAATAAAAGTATGGGTATATAAAGGAGAAAAATTTTCAGATATTAGTAAACATTAATTATTGTTATGTTACTACCAAAGAAAGTAAAACATAGAAAAATGCATAAAGGCCGAAATAGATTTCGCCAAGTAGAAACTAGAGGTGTAGAGCTTTCCTTTGGCAGTTTTGGATTAAAAGCATTAGAAGAAGTTTGGTTGACATCACAACAAATTGAATCAGCTTATCGGGCAATAGCACGATCTTTACAAAAAGAAGGAAAAATTTGGATGAGAGTATTTCCTGATAAACCTATTACTAAAAAAGCAGCGGAAACTACTATGGGAGGAGGAAAAGGCTCTGTGGATCATTACGTCTTTCCAGTAAGGCCTGGTAGAATCCTTTTTGAGTTAGATGGAGTTTCCTATAAAAAAGCAAAAGAAGCCTTTCGTTTAGCTAATTCGAAATTACCAATTAAAACTTTAATTATTAGGAAACAGATATAATCAAAATCATGATAAAAACAGAAGAATTAAGATTAAAACAAGGAGAAGAATTAAATCAATTATTATCTGAGTCTCAAAAGAAATTACGTGAATTGAGATTTAATTTAGCTGGTGGTAAGGTTAAAAATGTACGTACGATTCGTGTTTTAAAAAAAGATATTGCTAGAATCCTAACTATTTTAAATGAAAAATCTAATAAAATTATTTAACGATCTTTTGTTTTGCCAATAGGCAGAAAAAATAAATCTTAATATGGAAAAACAAATTAAAAAACAAAAAAGAATATTAAAAGGAGAAGTTGTGTCAGATAAAATGGATAAAACCGTTGTAGTTAAGGTACTTAGATTAAAAGTGCATCCTAAATATAAAAGACATTATAAAGTTTCTAGAAATTTTAAAGCTCATGATGAAAAGAATGAATATCATATAGGGGATAAAGTTACTATTGAAGAAATGAGACCTTTATCTAAAGGAAAAAGATGGAGGGTAAAAAGTAAAGGACAAATAATAAATAAAAAAAAGGAAGAGGTATGATTCAACCACAAACAATCCTAAGAGTAGTTGATAATAGTGGAGCAAAAGTAATCCGTTGTTTTCGAGTATTGGGTGGAACGAAAAGAAGATATGCGGAGCTTGGTGATATGATCGTCGCTTCTGTCCAAATAGCTGAACCTCGTAGAGAAGTAAAAAAGAAAGCGGTTGTAAAAGCTATTGTTGTGAGGCAGAAAAAAGCATTTAGAAGAAAAGATGGAAGCTATATTCGTTTTAATGAAAATGCTGCCATTCTTGTAAATGAAAAAAAAGAACCTATAGGAAACCGTATTTTCGGACCTATACCAAGAGAGATAAGAGAAAAAGGGTATAGTAAAGCAGCAGGTTTAGCCCCAGAATTAGTTTAGATTTAAGATAATAAATTATGAATATTAAAAAAGGAGATTTAGTTTTAATAAAAAAAGGCAAAGATAAAGAGAAGTCAGGAAAGGTAATAAAGATTTTACCAAAAAGTGACAAAGTAGTTGTCGAAGGTTTAAATTTGGTAAAGAAAATTCAAAAACCTAAAAAAGCAGGTGAAAAAGGTCAAATGATTTCTATCCCCAGACCTGTTTTTAGAGCGAATATTATGTTAATCTGTCCTAGCTGTAAACAACCTACGCGGATTAGCTATAATAAAGACGATAAAACTAAATACAGAATTTGTAAAAAATGTGGTTCAAAGATTTCTTAAATTTATGAAATTTACTTACAAAGAACAATTTAAAAAAATAGTAGCTCCCGAAATGAAAAAAGAATACCATATTGGTAATGATTTTGGAGTTCCAAAAATTACAAAGGTAGTAATTAATGTAGGCATAGGTCGATTATCTGCTGGTTCCAAGAATAGCAAAGAATTGATTAAAAAGATTTCTGATATTTTAGCAATGATTACTGGTCAAAAAGTGTCTGTAAGACCAGCAAAGAAATCTATCGCAAGTTTTAAAACAAGAGAAGGAATGCCAGTTGGTTTAAAAGTTACTTTAAGAGGTAAAAGGATGGAGGATTTTATTTATAAATTTGTTAGCATAGTCCTCCCAAGGGTTAGAGATTTTTGGGGTATTCCTTTAAAAAATATTGACGAGGCTGGAAATTTAAATTATGGTATTAAAGAATGTAATATTTTTCCAGAGACAGAAAATATACAAAATATGCCTCCTTTTGGATTAGAAGTTACTTTTGTTACGAATACAAAAAACAGAGAACAGTCAATAAAATTATATCAATTATTAGATTTTCCATTATGGCGAAAAAATCAGTAGTAGCAAGATCAAAAAAAACACCTAAATATTCTTCACGAATTGTGAGACGTTGTTGGCGTTGTGGAAGAAAAAGAGGGTATATGAGAGACTTTGGTATCTGTCGCATATGCTTTAGAGAATTAGCTTCAGTAGGAAAAATACCAGGAGTAAAAAAATCAAGTTGGTAAATTCATAATTTATTATTTAAATTGTACTATGACAGATCCCATTGCAGACATGTTAACAAGAATGCGTAATGCTCAAGCAGTTAAAAAAACAACTGTTGTTTTACCTTATTCAAAAATAAAATTGGAAATTTTAAATGTTTTATCTAGAAGTGGTTTTATTAAAGGGTTGGATAAAACAAACAAAAAGAATAAGAAATTTATTGAGATAATACTTATATACGATGAAAAAGGATATCCGAAAATTTCTGAATTAAAAAGAGTTTCCAAGTCTTCAAGTCGTGTGTATATTCAAGCCAAAGATATTTGGTTCTTTAAAAGAGGTTTAGGCTTAAGAGTGCTATCAACTCCAAAAGGTGTTCTTTCTGATAAAGAAGCCAGAAAATCAAATGTTGGTGGAGAAGTTTTATTAGAAATATGGTAATCTAATTTTTATTATGTCTCGTATAGGTAAAAAAGAAATTAATATCCCAGATTCAGTTGAAGTGATTTTGGAAGGAAACAAGTTAAAAGCCAAAGGCCCTAAAGGTGAGGATTTTTTAATAACTAAAGACGGTTTTAAAATTGATATTAAAGATAATGTTTTATTTGTTATCCCTATTCCAGAAAAAGAAAAGAAAGATACTTCTGCTCAGTGGGGAACTTTAAGAGCATTAATTAATAATCTTATAAAAGGAGTTGAAAAAGGATTTGAAAAACAGTTAGAAATTCAAGGAGTAGGTTATAAGGCTGATCTTGATGGTTCTAATTTAAATCTTAAATTAGGACATAGTCACCCTATTATACTTTCTATTCCTGAGGGATTAGACGTAAAAGTAGAAAAGAATATAATCACTATTAGCGGGATTTCAAAAGAAAAAGTTGGTCAATTTGCTGCTTTAATAAAATTCAAAAGACCTGTTGAACCTTATAAAGGAAAAGGTGTTCGTTATGTTGGTGAAAAAGTATTAAGAAAAGCTGGTAAGAAGGTAGCAAGTACTGCTTAAATAAATTAAAAGAATAAATGAATAAAAAAAGTAAAAAAGAGCAAAAAGAAAGAAGGCATAAGAAGATAAGGGCAAAAATTCATGGAACTGAAGAAAGGCCTCGTCTTTGTGTATTTAAATCTAATAAGCATATTTATGCCCAGGTTATTAATGACGAAAAGGGATTTACTCTTGTTTCAGCTTCTGATTTAGAAATTAAAGATTCAAAAAAAGACAAGAAAATCGATTTAGCACAAAAAGTTGGAGAATTAATAGCTAAGAAAGCAAAAGATAAAAAAATAGATGTAGTTCTATTTGATAGAGGTGGGTTTAAATATCATGGTCGTGTAAAAACTTTAGCTGACGAAGCTAGAAAACAAGGTTTACAGTTTTAATTTTGTATAATTATGGCTTTTAATAGAAGACCGAAAATAAATAGAAGTGAATATGAAGAGAGTCTTTTGGATATTGCTCGTGTGACACGAGTGGTGGCGGGAGGAAAACGTTTAAGCTTCAGGGTTACAATAGTGATTGGTAGTAGGTCTAAAGATAAGCATGAAGTTGGTGTTGGAATATGTAAAGGCAAAGATGTGGCTCAAGCAATTCAAAAGGCAAGTAATAAAGCAAAAAAAGTTCTTATTACGGTTCCGGTTGTTAATGGAACTATTCCACATGAAGTAAAAGCAAAATATAAAGCATCAAGGGTGATTATAAAACCAGCTAAGAAAGGAAAAGGGATAAGAGCTGGTGGAGCAGTACGAACTGTATTAAAATTAGCAAATGTTCCAAATGTTAATGCTAAGATTTTAAGTTCTAGTAGTAATGCTATTAATAATGCTAGAGTAACTATTATTGCTCTTTCTAAACTAAAGGATTCTTTTAATAATAATGCTAAACAAGCAGTAGAAGAAAAACAAGAAGTAAAGAATAAGAAATAAAGAATTATGCAAATTCATCAGTTAAGATCAAGTAATAAATCATCTAAAAAAAGAAAAGTTGGTAGAGGTGGTAAAAGAGGTACTTACTCAGGCAGAGGAATTAAGGGACAGAGATCACGAGCTGGGTCAAAGATAAAATCTCAGGTAAGAGAGATGATATTAAAATTTCCTAAAAGAAGGGGAGTATCTTTTAATAGTTTAAAAGAGAAATCTTTAGCAATACAATTAAAGGATATAGCAAAGATTTTTCCTGATGGAGCGATTATCACTTTGAAAAAAATAAAAAAGACAAATTTAATAAACAGTAAAAGGAAGAAGTTTCGTTCAATTAAAATTTTAGGTCCAATAGCTCTATCTAAAAAATATATTATTAAAAATTGTCCAGTTTCTGAAAAGGTAAAAGAAGCAATTGAAAAAGCTGGAGGGAAAGTGGATCTAAAAATAAAATAAAATCATATGTTTAAAAGTCTTTTAGCTTTATTAAAAACACCGGATTTAAGAAAAAAAGTATTTATAATACTATCGCTTTTAGTAGTTTTTCGAATAATGGCTACTATTCCTTTGCCAAACGTTGATAGGGAGCAATTGCAAGTTTTCCTTAATTCTAATCAGATATTTGGACTTTTTAATGTTTTTACAGGTGGAGCTTTTAGAAATATTTCAATTGCTTTACTTGGTGTTGGTCCTTTCATTACAGCTTCTATTATAATGCAGCTTCTTACAATGGTTTTTCCTGCCTTAAAGGAAATGCTTAGTGAAGGAACTGATAAGGAAAGGGCAAAATTTATGCAATATTCTCGTTTACTAACAATTCCTTTGGCTGTTTTGCAGGGATTTGGTTTTTTGAATTTATTAAGTAGGCAAGGTGTAATTGTTTTTGCTAATCCTATAGATTTAGTGAGAGATATTGTTATTGTTACTACAGCTTCAGTCTTTTTGATGTGGATTGGCGAATTGATAACAGAACAGAAATTGGGTAATGGAGTCTCTTTGATAATTTTTACAGGTATCGTAATAAGTTTTCCGCGTCAGATTATGCAGACAGTAATAAGTACAGATCCTACAAGGATTCCTAATATGATAGCTTTCTTTGCCATAGCGCTTTTAATGATCGTAGGAGTAGTTTTTATTTCCAGGGGCGAAAGGAGAATCCCTGTAAGTTATGCTAAACAGGTACGTGGAACAAAAATTTATGGAGGCGCTTCTACATATTTACCAATGAAAATAAATCAAGCCGGCGTAATTCCTATCATTTTTGCTCTTTCTATCTTAATGTTTCCTCAAATGATTAGTCAGTTTTTAGCAAGTTCACAAAGCCCATTTATGCTTAAAATGGCTCTCTTTCTGCAAGGATTTAATCAACAATCAATTATTTATCTTCTTAGTTATTTTGGTTTAGTTGTTTTGTTTACTTTCTTTTATACAACTATTACTTTTAATCCTGAAACTATTGCCGAGAATTTACAAAAAAGAGGTGGATTTGTTCCCGGTTATAGGCCCGGCAAAACAACCTCACAATATCTTGTTAACACTAGTCACAAGGTAACTCTTTTTGGGGCTATGTTCTTAGGAATGATAGCCGTTCTACCAATAATCATGCAACAATTTACAGGTATTACTACGTTTGCTATTGGAGGAACTTCAATCTTAATTATGGTAAGTGTAGCCATAGAAACTATGGACACAATAGAAGCTCAACTAATAATGCGTGAATATGAAATCTCGTAATATAATTTTTTTAGGGCGCTCTGGTTCTGGGAAAGGCACACAGGCAGAATTATTAATGAAAAAGTTTTCTTTAGCAAATATAGACACAGGTGATATCTTAAGAAAATTAACAAAAAGAAGTGATAAATTCGGGAAAACAGTTTTAAAAACTATTTCCCACGGGAAATTAGTTCCAATTTGGTTAGTAATTTATTGTTGGCTGGATCAATTATTAAAAATCCCTTCTAAAAAAGGAATAATTATGGAAGGAAGTCCTCGTCAATTAGAAGAAGCGAAGACATTAGAAGAAGTTTTTTCTTGGCTTGGACGTGAGAATTTTAAAGTAGTTTATTTACAAACATCAGCGAAAGAAGTAACACGAAGATTATTAACAAGGAGGATTTGTTCTAAATGCGGAAAAGAATTTTCTTTAAATTTTACTCCTAATTTAAAAAAATGTTCTAGTTGCGGAGGTAAATTAATTCGTCGTAAAGATGATTATCCAAAAGCTATTAAAAGTAGAATGTTATTCTTCCAAAAAAAGATTTTACCTGTAATTAATTATTTTCGTAAGAAAAAAATTGTAGTTGAAGTTAATGGAGAAGGATCTGTTAAAGAAATTAATAAAATAATTCTTAAAAAATTATCATGATATATTTTAAAACTGCTCAAGATATTGATATTTTACAAGAAGGTGGGAAAAAATTGGGATCGATTTTAAAAAAGGTGGGTCAAGCTGCTCAGCCGGGTGTGTCTACTGCTGATTTAGATAAGTTAGCTTTTGACCTTATTTGTGAATGTGGGGGCAAACCCGCGTTTTTAAATTATCAGCCGAGCTTTGCCGACAAGCCATTTCCGTCAAGTCTATGTACTTCAATAAATGAGGTAGTAGTTCACGGACTTCCTTCAAAAGAAGAGAGATTAAAAGAAGGTGATGTTATTTCATTGGATTTAGGAATGAAATATAAAGGATTATTTACTGATACAGCAATGACAGTTAGCGTTGGTCAAATAAAACCAATATATGAAAAATTAATAAAAGTCACTAGAGAGTCCTTAAATCAGGCAATAAAAGCATCAAAAGTAGGTAATACTTTAGGGGATGTAGGATATGCTATTGAAAAATATGTAGAAGAAAATGGATTTGTTGTTGTGAGGGATTTAGTTGGTCATGGAGTTGGTTATTATCCTCATGAAGATCCTGTCGTTTGTAATTATGGTATCCCCCATCAAGGATTAAAACTTGAAGAAAGAATGGTTATAGCAATAGAGCCAATGGTAACTTTCGATAGTGGAGCAGTAAAAGAAGAAGAAGATGGAAGTTTTGTTACTGCTAATGGAAAAGTGTCATGTCATTTTGAGCATACAATTGCTATTACTAAAAAAGGTCCCATAGTGATTACAGAGCGTTGACTTCCTCGCTTTAATGTGGTACCATAATAATAATAAATATACAGATGTCTTAAAAAGGACATTTTTTGTTCTTTGAAAAAAAATATATAAATATAAAAAGAAAGGAGTTAGAAAAATGGAAATGGAAAATGGAAGGAAATTCATTTTTAAGGCGGAAATTCCTTATAATAAAATTACTATAGAAAAATGCGAAAAATCTTCTAATAAAGTTTCTTCTATAGTATGTAATGGTGATAAAAAAGTCGTTGAAATAAGATTTTTATTTAAGGAGGTGAAATTTAGTGAATAAGGTTAAAAGAATATTTGAGAAATCTTGCTCAATAGCAGTTATAATGTATTTGTCCTATCCTTTTTTAATCAAAACTGGAAAAGAGATAGAGCTTCTTTACGGAGAGTTAATCGGGTTTTTATGGACTATGGTGGAAGGAAATGAAGTTATAATTGCTGCTGGGGTTTGCCTTTTAGGAATTTTTTTAATTTTATGGATTTTGATAGATAGAGAAAAAGAAACAATAGATAAAACAGTAGAAGAAGAAACTTAGTATCAAAATTGCCCTCATGCTTATAATAAATAAGCATGAGGGTTTTTAATTTGTTCAAGTTTTGTTATAATTAAAAGATGAATGAACTTTGGACTATTATTATTGCTAGTTCTCCAATAATTGAATTGAGAGGAGCGATTCCTATGGCTGTGGGGGTTTTTTCTTTTTCTTGGTCCAAAGCATTGTTCTTAAGTTTAATCGGAAACATTTTACCAATAATTCCTATAATTTGGTTTTTAGATAAATTATCCAGTTACTTAAGTAAACAATTTAATTTTTTTAATATCTTTTTTAATTGGCTTTTTGAAAGAACTAGAAAGAGAGCAAAAAATAGTTTTGATAAATGGGGAAAATGGGCATTAGTAGCATTTGTTGCTATTCCTTTACCTTTTACGGGGGTTTGGACTGGTTCAATAGCAGCATTTTTATTTGGGATTAAGCATAAGGATGCTTTTTGGCTTATTAGCCTAGGAGCATTTTTGGCTGGAATTTTAGTTACTACTTTAACTCTTTTAGGTATAAATATACTTCCTTAATTATGAATAAATTTATTGTTTTCAATTTCAAAATGGCTCCTGGGTCTCTTAAAGGTGCAAAAGAGATTTTTCTTATTTTTAAAAAGTTTTTACAAAAAGCTAAATCAAGTAAAGTAATTATAGTGCCACCTTATGTTTATTTAGCAGAAGCGTCAAATACTTTTCAAAAAGAATGTTTTTTAGGAGCTCAAGATGTGTTTTGGTTTAATCGTAATTTTGCGACAGGAGAGATTTCACCTAAAATGTTGAAATCATTTGGGGTAAAATATGTTATTATTGGGCATTCTGAGAGACGAGAATATTTTAATGAAACTAATGAAATAATTAATTATAAAATAAAGGCTTGTTTAAGTAGTGGTTTAATTCCAATTCTTTGTGTTGGAGAAAAAGATAGAAAAGAAGGGGATTCTTCTTTATCCTTTCCAATCAAAAAGATTCTATTCGAACAATTAAATTATGCTTTAAGAGGGGTTATTCTTAAAAATTCATCAGATTTAGTTATTGCTTATGAGCCAATTTGGGCTATTAGCCATGATGAACCAAAGAAGATAGAAGATCCAGAAGAAATTGAAAAGACGATTAGTCTTATTCGTTTTTGGATTGCTAGACGCTTTTCAGAAGAAATAGCAGAAAATTTGCACATTCTTTATGGTGGCTCAGTAAATTCTCAAAACATTTTTTCTTTTTTGTCTTTTAAAGAAATTAATGGGGTTTTGATTGGTGCAGCAAGTACAAATAAAATTGAACTTACAAAACTTTTTAAAAAAATAATAAAATAAATAAAATTATGAATGAAAAACAACAAAAACAATTAATTAATACAGGGATGGCTTTCTTGGTAATTTTGAGTCTAGGTGTTTTAAGCTGGGGTTATTATAATTATCATCAGGCACAAGATATCATTAATCAAGGTGAACATACAATTTCTTTTACTGCTGAAGGAAAAATTTTTGCCAAACCTGATATTGCCGAGATTACTTTTTATGTGATCAATCAGGGAGAAAAAGCGGAGACAGTTCAGAAAGAAAATAATGAAAAAATGCAGGAAGCCGTTGTCTTTGTTAAAAGCCAGGGGATTGATGAAGATGATATTAGAACTATTCAATATAATTTAAGTCCGGAATATGATTATACTTGGTGCAAAAAACCCGGTGAAGAAATATATCCTTCTTGCGCGCCCAAGATTATTAGTTATAAATTAAGCCAGGGCGTGGAAGTCAGAATCAGAGATTTTGATAAAATAGATACTATTGTAGGAGGTTTGTCTGAAAAAGGGGTAAATAGAATTTCCAATGTAAGTTTTGTCATTGATGATACGGAAAATTACAAAAATGAAGCTCGTATTCAGGCATTAGAAAAAGTTGAAGAAAGGGCAAAATTATTGGCTCAAAAGAGTTCTGTTAAGCTAGGAAAGATTATTGATATTTCAGAAGGGCAGGGCATTTATCCTGTTTATAGGGAGGCAAAAATGGAAATACAGTCTTCTGATTCTTCTGGAGGAATACCAGCTCCAACAGCCCCAATTGAATCTGGCACACAAGAAATTACCGTAACATTAACTGTTACCTATAAACTACGTTAAATACTTATGAAGTTTCTTAAGTCTGTAAATATTTCTGAGAAGAGTGTCTTAATGAGAGTTGACTTTAATGTTCCTGTTGAT
>Ga0222703_1000141_pt1 | contig 17155 bp, 18 predicted proteins | sample AntAcemetage1506_FD_179827 | JGI IMG/M metagenome (GOLD analysis project Ga0222703, IMG submission 179827) | Saline water microbial communities from Ace Lake, Antarctica - #1506 | ecosystem: Environmental > Aquatic > Non-marine Saline and Alkaline > Saline | place: Antarctica: Ace Lake...
GTTCTTCTTCATTAACTGCTAATACTGCTGGTGATTATTGTACAGCGGTTGGAGATAATTCTCTTAGGGCTAATACTACAGGAGTTGCAAATACAGGAATAGGAACTGAAGCTGGTAGTAAAATTACAACAGGAAGTAGTAATACTTTTTTAGGAAATAGCGCTGGTAATAATGCTAATCAAAAAGTAGATGCTGAAAATAGTATGGCATTAGGTTTTGGTGCATATACAGATGCAAGTAATAAAATTGTTGTTGGTAATGCAAGTATTACATATATTGGTGGGCAAGTAGGTTGGACTACAATCTCTGATAGAAGAACAAAATGTAATATAGAAGATTACGAACACGGGCTTGATTTAATTCTTAAATTAAAACCAGTTGAATTTAATATGAAAGATGATAAAACAAATGTAATGCATAGTGGTTTTATCGCACAAGAAGTAGAAGAAATAGGAATACCATTTTATGGATTATACAAACCAACATCAGAAGAAGATAAATATGCTTTATCTTATGCAGAATTTGTAGTTCCATTAGTAAAAGCAATTCAACAACAACAACAACAAATAGAAGAATTAAAAAATATAATAAACAAATATGGCAAAGATATATAAAATAGAAAAAGGTGATACTCTTGGTGGTATTGCTCAAAAATATGGAACAGATGTTAGTACTTTAATGGCTAATAATAAATACATAAAAGATAAAAATAAAATTAATGTAGGTAATTTTGTTGTTATACCAAGTGGATTATCACAAACAACAACTACAAAAACACCGATAATGACTACATCTAAAACGACTGAAAATGATAAAGACTATGTAATAAAATATAAAAACAATCAAGGAAAAGAAATAATAAAAAAAGTTTCTTTAGAAGAACTTAAGAAAATACCACAGGAAGATATTTTATATTCAGAAAAAGCAACTCCTGAAGGAATCCAAAGAGCTTTAGATTATAAATCAAAGCCAGAGCCAACACCTGAACCAGAAACACCTCCAACACCTGAACCAGATCCAACACCTGAACCAGAACCAGAACCAGAACCTGAACCAGAAACAAAAGATGTTCCAGATTGGTTAGAAAGTAATGATGATTTTAATTCTTTAGGAGATGATGAAAAAGAATATATATTAGAATATGTTGGTGTATTAGAAGAACAAGACGAACAGAATCAACAAATCCTAGCAGACGCACTTACTGAAGCAGAAGCATCAGCAAATCCTTACTTTGCAGAAAAGATAAGAATGGCAAAAGAAGAATTAACTCGTGCGTTAGGAAAACAGTCAGATGATTTTGCATCTCAAAAAACTACATTAGAATCAAAGATAGAACAAATAAATGAAGATTTAGCCGTAAGCAAAGATAGATTAACTATTGATGAACAATCAGAATTAGCAAAGCAGAAAAAGAATTATGAATATCAATTAGAAGGTTTAGTTGAAAATGCTAGTAAGGCTGGATTAACATTTTCTAGTAAAAGAGCTTTGGCCGAAAATAGATTATCAGAAGAACAATCAGATTTAACAGAAAGTACACAAAGAATATTTCAAAGACAAATTGAAGATTTACAAAAAGCGGCCGGAAGAGGAGATACAGAAGCAAGGAATCTTTTAACTGATTATGAAAGAATGTATGGTGAGAATGTTACTACATTAATTAGAGGTACAGAGCAACAAGTAGGAACTGAAAATTTACCAGCTTTACCAGCATTACCAGGAGTTTCTCCACTAGGAGGTGTTACTGGAAATTTAGCAGAACAAAAACAAGCTGATATTCTTCAAAGGGCAGAAGCATTATCAAATTTAAAGAATCCATTTTAAATAAAAATATATGGCAAATACATACACAATTAAAAAAGGAGATACACTATCAGGTTTAGCACAACAGTATGGGACAAGCGTTGATAAACTTGCTCAATTAAATGGTATTGCTGATCCAAATGTAATTATAGCAGGTCAAACTTTGAATGTTCCAGAACTAGGTGGAACTCTTGCAACTGGAGAAATAGTAGAAGAAAAAACTCTTCCTGGTCAACCAAAGAATAGTTTGGCAGCATTTGGAAATGTATTAAAAATGGCCACAGAAAAAATGGCAAAACAATCTGCTGCTAGAGGCGGAGAAGCTTTTCCATCAGGAACATTAAAGCCAGAACAAGTTAGTGGTGGAACTTTTGCTGATATTATTAATTTTTCAACAAAACAAAAGACTACTGGAATATCAGATATATATGAATCAACTGTTAATCTTATAGAAGAGAACAGTAAAAGGGCGCAAGACCAATTGAATCAATTGATAAGTACCGGTGGAATTGCAAAGCTAGACGATCCAACACTCCAGAAATTAGCACAAATGTCTGATATGGATTTTAGTTATTTAAAGAGTATTCAAACAGTTAAACAACAAGAGCAAGAGAAAACAGAATCAAAATCAATGACTGATTTAGATAGGGTAAATAATCTTAATAAATATTTAGGAGAAAAGGTAGGAGATAATGGAAAGATAACTGCTAAAGAATATGTGGAAGCATACAAACAATGGATTAGTTTTAGTGGTTCGGTGTCAGATTTTAGGTATGCTTATCCGGTTGAAGAATGGGTTTCTCAAGAAGAGTATTCTGGACTTCCAGGAGATTGGAAACCAGATGAAGAGCCAACTGTTAAAGATGTAAAATCTTTATCAGCAGACGAACAAGTATTTATTAATCAAATTCAAGCAGCTGTTAATATTTCAGATATGACTTATGATGAAGTTGTTGAGAATTTCCCCGACTACGCAATTTATATAAAACCATTATCATATTAAAACAATGGCAAATTTAGAAGAATTAAAAAATAAATATAACGAATTACATAAGGAAACAGGAAAAACAAGTAATACTGTATCTACTGGTTCAGTTTTGGAAAAATTAAAAACAAGGTACAATGAATTACAACCTGAAAAAAAAGAAGAAATAAAAGAAAAGGAACCTTTAATTTCTCCTGAAAATACTGAATTACTTAAAAAATTTAATCCTTTAATTCCTGAAAAAAGAGATCCAACAGATTATATGGGTCTTAACTTACAAATGGTTCCAGTTGAAAAACCAGAACCAACATTTAAACAATATACTGGTCCTGGAATTGTAGATAGACAAGAAGAACCATTATGGAGGAAGGTTGCAAAGTGGGCTTTACCAGAACAATTAGAAAAAGTTGCTGGATTAGATCAACCTATGGAAGAGAAAACTATTAAGCAAAGAATGATGGAAATAGAAGATGCGAATCAGGTTTATTATAGAGATAAAAAGTTTCAAGAGGTATTAACTAAAGAAATAAAAGAAAATCCTAAAATACCAGATGATTATAAAGAACCAGATAGTTTTGTAGGACAAGTAATTGAAGGAGTAGAATCCGGATGGAAAGGAACAGTAGTTCCTTCTATTGGTTATTTTGCAGAATCAACTGGAATAAAAATAGGTTCTCCAGATATGATTAAATGGGGTCAAGAGTTTGGAGATAAGATGATAGTTGAATTTTTAAAACAGCCAGAGTTAGCTGCTCCTTCAGATATGAAAGGATTGTTTGATGGAGGTGCTGGAGATCCTAGAGCTTATGGTAGAATTATAGGAGAAACAATTCCTTTTATGGGTACAGTTGTTAGTTTAGCAATAGCTGGTGGATTGATTGGTGGACCATTTGGAGCTGGTGCAGCTGGACTTGGGTCTGTAGCAGTAATAGAACAAGGAAATGCGTATAAAGCTATGTTAGATGCAAAAGTTGCTCCAGATAAAGCAGCGGAAGCTTCAGCTATCTATGGAGCTGTTGCAGCTATAATTGAAAATATGTTTGGTTATCTTCCAGGAAAAGTTGCTGCTAATATATTAAGTCCTACTAGAGTAGCAACTAATAGTGTTAAATCATATTTATTAAAAGAACTTCCTAAAATGGCCGGAAGAGCTGCTAAAAAATCATTAGAAGAGGGTGGAGAAGAAGTAGCACAACAAATTGCACAAGACCTTTTATCAGGATGGGCTGGTAGTGAAGAAGGGATGTCAACATTTAAAGAACTTGCAGAACAATTTGCAGCTGGTGCAATCGGATCATTACCATTTGGAGTAACAGAATTCAGGGCGCCACAGTTTCCAGAAGAAACAAAAACAGAAACAAAATCATTTTATATTCCAGCAGATGTAGCTCCTGATAAAGTTAAAGTAGAGCCAGAAGTAGAGGTTCCTAAAGTAGAGTTACCTAAAGCAAAAGAAGTTAAAAAGGAAACAGCTATTGAAGAGCCAGTTGCAGTTCAAGAAGCAGAAGGAACTACTCCGAATGCTATTATTCTTCCAGGTTCAACTAAAGTACGAATGGGTGAAGGTGTTTTTGCAAAGAGTACAATAGATGGAAATAAAATAACTAAAGAGAATAAAAAAGTATCTTATAGTGTTATGAATGGAATGAATGAAGGAAAGCTTCTTATTTCTAGAATAGAAACTCAATTAAGAGAACAAAATGTTCCTGAAAATGATATAAAAAGTATAATGTCAAGAATACCAATGGTAGAAAATCAAACATATACTGATAATATGTTTGATGCTATTACTGCACATAATGATAGTGTGAAAGAATTATCAGAAACAAAAGAAATTAAAAAAGAATTTACAGGGGAAGAAATCGCTAAAGAAGCAAAAGAACTTGGAACAGACCAGGATTTTTCTGAACATTCTTTAGACCAAATTGCAAAAGAAAATTATAAAACAAAAATAATATCAATAAAACAATTAGTAGAAACAGATAAAGACCTTGATGAATATTTAAAAACATCAAAGATTAGAGAGTTTGAAGGAGAACCATTTGCTATGAATCCTATTGTTTCATCTTCTGGAGAAGTATTAGACGGATATAATAGAATTGCTCAAGCTATTGCAAACGAAGAATCAACAATAGATGTTTTGTATGGAATAAAAAAAGAAGTTAAAGAAAAAGAAACATCAAAAGGAAAGAGTTTTGAAGAAGCAGTTGAAACTGATGAAAAAGGAAAGGTAGATATTATGTCTTTATTGAATTTTTTAGATGGTAGTATAAAACAAGAAGATAAAAGTCTTATTAAAGTTGCAAAAGATGCTGTTAATGATACATTACAAGATAAAAAAACCAGAGAACTTGCAATAAAATCTGTTAAAGATAAGGGATATGAAGACTATGCTTATTTTTTAGAATATATTGATAATGGTTATTCTGATATTAAAATATCAGATGGATACAAGGCTGAATTAGAAAAACAAGTTTTAAAATCAAAACTAACACAAAAAGAAAAAGTTGCAGAAGTAATAAAAGAAGAACCAAAAACAATTAAAAAACCAGAAAAAGAAAAAAAGGTTATGCCTAAAAAGGTTACACCTAAAAAAGTTTCTAAAAAACCTATTAAAATAGAAAAACAAATTTCTAATGATAAGGCCATTAAAGCAATTATTGGTAAAAAAACACCTTCTGTTCCTATTATAGAAAACTTTGTTGTTAGAGATGGAGTAATGTTTGCAACTGATTTAGAAATTGGAATATCTCTTAAAACGGATCTTGATAATGGTGTATATAAGTTTGTAGGTAAAGAAGCAGTAAAACAAAATTATAATATAGAAGATTTTCCAGTTCTTCCAGATGTAAAAGGTAAAAAAATTTTATCTTTATCTGCAACTGAAATAGCGAATGAATTTAAAAAAGCAAGTTTAGCTGTTTCAAAAAATATGGTAAGACCAGAAATTGCTGGAGTATTTTTAGAAAGTAAAGATGGAAAAATATCAATTGTTTCAACTGATAGTTTTCGTTTATTTTATAAAACAATAGGTGGAAAATCATTTGAAGATACATCATTTATTCTTGGAACTCCAGATAAGTTATATAAAAGTATTCTTGCTCTTGGAGAAAAAATATCAGTTTATAAAGAAGGTGTATTTATAAAATTTTCTGGAAGTAATGGAGATATTATAATGAAAGAAACAGAGGTAACATATCCTGATATAAAAGTAGTTATGCCATCTTTTAGTGAAAGATACTCATTAAATAAAGATGAAGCATTAAAAGCATTTAAAGAATTGAAGCCATTTGTAAAAGAATTTGAATTATTAAAAACATCAGAAATATATTTAGAATTTAAGGAAGATAAGTTAATTTTAACTGTTAAAGAAGAAAAAAAAGAAGAACCACGAAAAAAGGTAATTGAAATTGATATAAATAAAACAGAAGAAGTAAATACCGTTCCAAATGTAATGAATGATGGTAATATTGTTATGCCTATACTTGCAAATGTGGAAAATAATATTGCTATTAATATAAATTATTTAATAGATGCTTTTAATTCAATTGAAGGAGATACTGTTTATTTTTATAAAACAGAAAGTAATAGAAGTCCATCTTTTATAAGTGATGAAATTTTAGATGAAGAAGAAATTGTAAAGAAAAAAAGTAAGCGTATTAGTGGTTTTGATATTTTTAATCTTTCATTAGAAGAAGCAGCAATCAAACACGGAGAGCTTTTTGATAAAGAAGAAATTAGATTTGGGATTGAAAATAAATTTGATGATGATGGAACATTAGGAGAATATAGAAAACAAAGGTCTCTTATTTATAAAGATGAGTATATTAGAATGATTTTACTTCTTAAAAAAAATAATAAGACTTCAGAAGATGTTTTATATCACGAAGCATTCCACGCATTTTTTGATACATTTATATCAAAAGTTGAAAGGAACCGAGCTTTAAATATAGCTAAAAAAAATGTTCCAGCAAAAATTGCTTCAATGGTTTATAGTAAAAAAGACTATAAAACACCAGAAGCAAGAGCAGAAGAATTAATTGCAGATGATTTTGCAAGATATGTAGCAAATAAAAAAGGAGTTAAATATATAGGATTAAGATGGTTGTATGAAAAGATTATGAACAAGCTTACAAGCTGGGTTAGAAAAGAAGCAAAACTTGAAAAGATATATAATGATATTCTTAATAAGAAAAGAAGAAAAGGAGTTAAGATTGATGTTACTCAAAGAGAGGCTGTTAGATCTAAAAAAGGAGTTGATAAAAAAGTAAATAAAAATATATATTATCACGGAACAAATGTTCAATTTGAAGAATTTAATCCAAATGCTAATCCAGAAGATTATGGAACTTGGTTTGCTAATAATAGAAAAGAGATAGATGATATAAAAATGAAATATGTTTTTGAAGTTGAATTAAAACCAAATGTTAAATTAGTTTCAGAAAGAAAATGGGATAGAATAATTAATATGAGAAAATATGAAGATTTATCTTATATTGAAATGATTAAAGAAACAGAAGCTCGTGGAATAAAATATGATAATGGTGACATACAATTATTTTATCCAGAAGAAGATTTAATAAATAAACAAACAGAACCAGAGTTTCAAGAAATTGAAGAAGATATTATAAAATCTAAAAAAAGCTTTGGTAAAAAAAGACAAGCAAAATTAATTAGTGGTTCTCCTGGAGCATCAATTGGAAAGTTTAGAGATGGAACAGAAATTAAATTAGGCCATCTTGATAAAGTTAAAGCAATAGAGTTTCCTGAATTAGTTGAATTGGCAAAAGAGCTTATGGGTGTAGTTCCTAGTGTTGCCAAAATGATGGAACATAAACACGGAATGTTTTATTCTTTGGAAAGAGGAAGAATTAAATTGAATATGGATTTATTCAAACAAGAAAATTATAAACAACTTGTAGCAACATTAGCACACGAGATAGGACATCTTATTGATTATTTACCAAATAGAACATTAAAAAGAGGAAATCTTTTAGGAAGGTTATTTACATTAAGAGGATTTTTAAAATCAACATTTGGTTCAGAAGGGTCATTAGATTTAAAGAAATCTGGAGCAATAAGAAATTCTGAAATTTCTGCAGAGTTGAAAGGAGTTAGTGAATATTGGAGACCATATGATAAAGAAGAATCTACAGCAAGTTTTAGTGCTTATAGGAATAGTTCTAAAGAATTATATGCAGATACAATTTCTATGTTATTTAATGATCCAAAAAAATTAAAAGAAATGGCTCCTATTTTTTATGAACAATTTTTTGAAAATCTTGATAGAAAACCAGATGTTAAAAACGCCTATTTTGATATACAAGAATTATTAAGTCACGATAGAGCAACACTTATAAAATTAAGAAGGGAAAGGACCAGAGAAATGTTTGATAGGGCAGACTATAAAGCGGAAGAGTTGCAAAGAGTTAAAGAAGCTGAAAAAGCAGTAAAAGCAAATGATTATTGGGAAAGATTTACATATACAATTAGAAGTATTAATCAACCTATTTATGATAAAGTTAATAAGATAGAAAAAGAAGGTGCGCATATTCCAGATGATGAAAATCCAAAGTACTTATTATCAGGAAGAAATTATTTAGCTGGTAGAATAAAAGCTGAATTTGAAGATAATATTAAACCAATAATGGTAAACCTTGAAAGAAATGGTATTGACTGGAAAACATTTGGTGAGTTTTTATTATATGAAAGAGTTGCAGAAGGTGATCGTAGTGAATTTGCTAATCCTGGAGGAATTACACCTAAAGATGCAAAGGAACGAATTGAAACATTAAAAGTATATTATGGAGATAGATATGAGGTTCTTGTAAAAAATGGAAAATCTTTCAGAGAGTTTTTAAAAGATGTTAGCAAAGATGCCTATGATGCAGAATTATTTTCTAACGAGTTGTTTGAAAAGTTTAAAGAAAATGATAAGTATGCTCCGTTTCAAGTTGTTGAATATATGGATAATTATGTTGCTTGGAAGACAAAGACACAGGTTGGAACATTGAAAGATGTAAATAATCCAGCTAATTCTTTAATACTTAAAACAATTTCTATAATTAAAGCAACTGAAAATCAAAAGAATAAAGTTGCAACTTTTAATTTTCTTGAAGAGTATTTTCCTAATGAGATTGAAGAGGCAAAAATGGTATATACTGGAAAAGGAAGAGTGCCTGTAGAGTCAAGAGATAAAAGTTTAGCACTATCAACATATTATGAAGATGGTAAACTTCGTGGAAAATATATTGATAAGTATATAGCAAAATCACTTGAAAAAGATAGTATATCAAGGAATAGAGCTGTAATGACAGTATTGTCTCCATTAAGTTCTCTTAATCAAAAACTATTTAGACCATTATTTGTTATATATAATCCTGGTTGGATACCTTTTAACTTTATAAGAGACTTCTTAAGGTTCTGGAAAAATACTCCTGATTTGTCTTTTGCAGGAGCAATAAAAAGATATGGACAGGCGTTTAGGGCCTCAAGAGTTAGAGTATATGGTGCAAAAGAAGGAAGTGCTGAAGATGCAGAAGCATTAGCGCTTATACGAAAATTAGAAAAAGAGAAAGTGCTTAATGTTACTTGGAATGATATTTTAGATGGCCAGACAGAAGAAGATGCACAGATAGAAGGAGTAATGCAAAAATTAGGTTTAGCAGAATCAAAAAAAGAAATATCGTCAATATATAAACCTTTTGAAAAGATATTTAGAAAAACAAAACTTACAAAGGTTCTTCAGGGTATAAGACAAGTTGGAGATGTTATTGAAACAATGCCAAAGATAGCAGGATATTATGAATTAAATGGTAAAATGGCTCCTAATAAGATGGGGGAGTTTATAAGAAAAAATATTGGTTCTCCAGACTTTCTTGAAAAAGGGTGGGCAACTCCAGCCACAAATAATATATTCTTATTCTCAAATGCTTTTATACAAGCTATAACTGCTGATTCTTACATTGCAACTAACCCAACAACAAGATCAGGATTTTGGATGAAGACAGCAAAAATGACATATTTACCAAAGATTTTAATGTTTGCTGCTTTAATGGGAGCTTTTGGAGATGATTTAAAAGAATTATATGAAGATGTTAGCGAGTATGATATGACAAATTATTTCATTATTCCTGTTGGTAAAGATACTAATAATGGAAAAACTATTTATATTAGAATACCAATGGATGAAACAAGTAGATTGCTTGGAGCTGTTTTATGGAAATTAATGAGAACTGGAACGAATAAGCAAGGAATAGGAAAAGACATAGGAGATGTTGTTAGTTTGTTTGGAGGGCAACTTCCAAGCGTAACACCAGCATTATCTGCTCCGTTTGCAGCGTTTCAATTTGCAGCAGGACAAAATCCTTATGATTCATTTAGAGGAAGGCAAGTTTTAACTGATGATCAAATGAAGGCCGGAGGAATGTATGCTTTAAAACCTTTCTTATTATGGGAGTTTCAACAAGTTGGTGGAGGTATTTTCTTTAAATTTTATGCAGGTGAACAAACACCAAGACAAAAAAGTCCAGGAGAAAAGTTTTTAGAAGTTCCGCTTGTAAGTAATGTTGTAGGAAGGTTTATTAAAATATCTGATTATGGTCAGTTAGAGAAATATTGGGCTGAAATAGATGTTATTAAAGCAGAAAAATCTAGAGAAAGACTTGATGAAAATAGAATTATAAATAGTTATGTAGAAAAACATCAAAATAATGAAGGTGAATATGGAGAACTTGTTAATGATTTGGTCCTGGAAGTTTTAGGTCATAAGATAAGTAGTAGAGAAGAAAAAACAAAAGCAAATAATCTTAAAAAGAAGTTTAGAGTTTCTATTGAAAGAGGTAAATCAGATCCTGAAATAAACGCTTTAATTTCATCATCAACAAATGAAGAGAAAGTTACCTTAATGAAAGTATATAAAGAAACTATGTCTGAACCAAAATTTGATGAATTAAAAAAAGAACTATTGAAATATAAGATTATTAGTGGTAATGTTATAAGAGAATTAAATAAAGCATTTAAACCATAATGACAATTAAAGCGATACTACAATTTCATTTAGAATTATTATTTTGGATACTTATTATCCTAGCTATTATAATTCCAGGATCGCTTGATTGCTGGATAAAATAAAATTATGAATTTAAGCCAAAAATTAAAGGCAAAATTAGTAGTAACAGCATTGCATTATTGGGCAAGAGATTTAAGAGATAGCAAACCAAAAACAAATACTATAACATCATCATATGTATTTAAGCTTATTCAAAAGTTTAGTCCAGGAATTAGAACTAATATACATTGGAGAGATACAGACTTTGAAGTAGTAGATTTTAATTGGTGGGAAAAAGTATTAGAATATCCTTTTTGGACAGCTAAAGATATTAAATATATATCTGAAGTATCAGATTGTGAAGCATTCTCTTTATTCTTTTTATCAGTGAATGAATTATTCTTAAAGACAAATGGAGTATTTTCAGTAGGAGGAACTTGTTATTGGGACACAAGCAAAGGACAGAAAACTTCAAGCCATAGATATAATTTTATAATGGCAAATGAAAATAATAAATTAGGATTATGGATTTACGAACCAATGTATAATAAGTGGACAAAGTTAAAAGAAGGAACAGATAAGATTATTATAGAAAAAGTATTCGGATTAAATGGAATAACTTATCAATCAACGATGATTAATAATTAATAATTAATAAAATAAAAATATGAATAAAAAACTTGTACCAGGATACTTAAATAGTGCAACAAAGACAGTTTTGATCTTAATGATATTGGCAACAATAACATTCGTGGGATTTGGAATTGAAATACCTCAAGAGTTTTGGGTTATTTTAGGAGTTGTCTGTGCGTTCTATTTCGGACAGAAAACAGTTGAGGACACCACTATATCGTAAAAGTAATAAAAGTGCGAGAAATCGCAAGTTAAGGGGTAAAAATGAGTATATAAAAACCGTTCGTAAGAACGGTACAAAATGTTTTTTAGTTTTCGTATGCACAAAGAGATTGATAACATTTTTAATAGATTCTGTCAAGATTTACAAACAGTTTTTAATGATATATAATTAAAATGTTCATATAATATTTAATATTATTGCAGAGAATAGCCAACTGGCTATTTTTTGTTTTTTATGTTATAGTTAGTTAGCAACTTAAAATAGTTGTTAGGATTGATTAAAATGTATTTTGTAAAACAAAGGTTACAAGTATTGAATTACTTGGAAAAGAAGATAGCTTATTTTTTCTGGAAAAGAAAGAGTAGAATTTATCTTCGTGGATTAGATGAAAAAAAAGAATCTTGGTTGATAAAACAAATCAAGCTAATGGAAAAGGATGTTGATTGGTATGATAATCATTGAACCAAACGAATTTCTTTTACCTGGAATGACTAATGAAGATGTTGAGATTATTCTCGATGTTATTGAGTGGAAAGCCGTATGGCAAGAGAAACAAGATGGCAAGAAGCGGATTATGTCCAATATGCAGACAGCATAAGACTTTAACGAAACATCACATATATAAATCTTGTGTTTGGAGATCTAAACCTGAAACACAAACAAAGATTTTCTATGTATGTAGGAAATGCCACGACGCTATTGAAATTGAAATTACCAGGAGAGAGAATGTGATATTAACAATGTATCCAGATCTTTATGAAGGAGTAGTTGATGATTTCGTAAGCGGGAAACTAAAACCTCCAAAGAAAAGAGGTAGGAGAAGAAAATAATTCTAACGAAGAAAAAGGGTAAATTCAATTTTACTCTTTACTTTTTTTTAGATGTATGATATTATACATTTATAAATAACATTGACATCAGAAATGGACACCTTGCGTCAATGTGGGTGTCCATTTTTGGTAAATAAAAATATATGGCACAAAAAAGAATGTTTAGTTTGCAAATAGTTGATTCAGATGTATTTTTAGAAATGCCTATGACATCTCAACTTTTATATTTTCATCTTTCAATGAGAGCAGATGATGAGGGATTTATTGGAAATCCTAAAAAAATAATAAGAATGATAGGAAGCAATGAAGATGATTTAAGGCTTTTATTGGCTAAAAGGTTTTTAATGGTTTTTGATAGTGGCGTTATTATAGTTAAACATTGGTTAATACATAATACAATTAGAATGGATCGTTTTAATCCTACAAGTTATAAGAAAGAAAGAGCAACACTTGGATTGAAAGAAAATAGGGGATATACAGAGATAGAAAAGGCTTGGCAACCACTTGGCAACCATTTGGCAACACAAGTTAAGTTAAGTAAAGTTAATTTAATTAAGAAGAATGCTTCTTTTAAAGAAAAGAAACCTTTTTACGAAGGTCAAGAAATGAGACTTTCTAAAGGTAAATGGTGGGTAATACCAAAAGAAGGTGGATCTTGGTTAGAATTTGCTGATACAGAAAATAAAATTGAATGGAAATAATTATGAATAAAAAATTAAATGTACTTTCCTGCTTCGATGGAATTTCGTGTGCAAGAGTAGCGATTGAAAGAGCTGGATTTGAAATTGAAACATATTATGCAAGTGAGATTGATAAGTATGCAATGCAGGTAGCACAAAAGAATTATCCAGATACAATTCAATTAGGAAGTGTTACCGATATTAAATCTCCAAGATTTGGAAACTTAAAAAACATTGGAATTGATATTTTAATAGGTGGAAGTCCTTGTCAAGATTTATCAATAGCTAAACAAGGTAGAGAAGGATTAGACGGAGCAAGGAGTGGATTGTTTTGGGAGTATTTAAGAATAAGAGATGAAGTAAAACCAAAGTATTTCATATTAGAGAATGTAAATTCAATGCCAAAAGAAGCTAAAGCAATTATTACAAAAGCAGTAGGAGTAGAACCGATTATGATTAATGCAAGTCTTGTTTCAGCACAAAACAGGAAAAGATTGTTTTGGGTAGGTAAATTAGTAGGAGATAAATATGAGCAAGTTGATATTGAATTACCAGATGATAGAGGAATATTACTTAAAGATATTTTAGAAGAAGATGTTGAAGAGAAGTATTTTGTAAAATTAAGTGATAGGTGGAACACAGATAGATTATATTGTGATAGTACTGGGTATAATCCATATTCGAATACCCTAATATATGATAAAGCAAGAGCATTGAACACCTATTGTGGTTCTGCAACAACTAAGAACGCTACACTAATTAAAGTAGAACATTTTAACAAGTATGAGCAAGTTGATATTGAATTACCAGATGATAGAGGAATATTACTTAAAGATATTTTAGAAGAAGACGTTGAAAATAAGTATTTTTTACAAGCAGTCCAAGTAAAAAATCAAGGAAAAGAAATTGTAAAAGAATTAGATAAGGCAGGAGCATTAAGAGCAAGAGATTATAAGGGTTTTGATAACTATGGAAGCAATGCAGTATTAGAGAATTCAAGGATTAGAAAACTAACACCTATTGAGTGTGAAAGATTACAAGGATTGAAACAAGTAGAAAAATATGCTAATATAGTTATAGATAATAATGAAATTAATTTTAAATGGTTAAAAGAAAATCAAAAAGAAAATGTCCAATTTGTGGAAAAGAAATGTCTCAGGTTGCAAAATGTTGTTGGAAATGTAGAAAAATTAGACTTAAAAGAATTTGTCCAGTATGTGGAAAAGAATTTGAATATAAAAAATCTACAAATAAAAAAACCTGTTGTATTGAATGTTCTTATAAATTTAGAGCAATTAGATACTCTAATAATTGTTTTAAAGGAATTATTAAAAAATGTGAATATTGTGGAAAAGAATTTAGAGTTAGTAAATCAAAAGGAAACCAAAGATTTTGTTCTAAAAATTGTTGGAAAAATTATAACATTGGTAAAAATAGTACAAACTGGAAAGGTGGAATTACTCCAGAAAGAGAAAAAATATATTCTTCAGAATTATGGAAAAGAAGAGTTAGAGATGTTTGGAAAAGAGATAATGCAACTTGCCAAAGATGTGGAGAAAAATTTAATCACTCTCAAAAAACTTTTGAAATACATCACATCAAAGGATTTAAATATAAGAAAACAAGAACAAAACTTAATAATCTTATTTTATTATGTAATAAATGCCATAAATTTGTTCACTCAAAAAGAAATAAAAACAGAGATTTTATTGAGAATTGATAGTGGGTACACAGAAGGAGTAAGTAATACTCAAAGATACAAGGCACTTGGCAATGCTTTCAATGTAGATGTTGTTGCTCATATTATTAAGAGTTTAGATAATGTTAAAGAAAAATTATTATGAATATAGACAGATTAAAAAAAATAGAAAAGATGTTTGAGAAAGGTCTTAATGGTCCTCAAATTGGAAAGAGATTAGGTATCACGAAACAAGCAGTACAATACTATAAGAAAAAATATATTGTAAAAAGAATGAGAAAGAAGTAAAAAGAACTTGACTTTTAAATAGTATGGGTGTATAATAGGGTTAGGGTAAGATGGAAGGAAAACAAATATATAAAAATATTAAAAATAATCTTTCTTAATTATCTGGAACAAGATCTACTGGATTATACGGGCTAAAGTTGAAGAGTGTTTTTAAAGGATAAAAACATTTGAAGGCGATTATCGGTACTTCGGTAGATTAAAGACAAACAAGGGTTAAAATAAAATAATATATGAACCAAAAAATGATAGAAGCAATCGTTTATACAGCAATATGTTTATTCATAATAGCTTTAATATCAGTATTATTCATAGTTAAAGGGAATCCTATTGATAATGAAATGAAATACTACTGCTACAAGTTACAGGATCAAGCAGAAGATTATCAGAACTTTCTATTTAGTAAAGCTAATCCAACAGGATTTTATGTTACCAAAGACGATATGCAAATGTGTTTAGATTTAGGGATTATAATTAAAGCTCCAGTAAAATGATTATAAAATTACAAGAAAAAAATATAGGAGATTGGATTATATATAGTGACGGATTTAAAAATGAAAGAGGAAAAATAAAATCATTTGATAATAGTATGAAAGCTGCATGGGTAGTATATAATGCTAATAATAATTGGGACGGAAATCATTGGAAAGATTATACTGCTGCTAAAACAGATTATAAATATTTAACAAAATAAATTATGGAAAAAGTAATATCAACAGAACAAATACCAATTAAAATATGGGCAGATGAAATGGAAGAAGGTGCTTTGGTAATGGATAATCAAAAAGATTTAGTTAAAGTGTTAGTGGAATTAACTCCATTGGCTGTGATAAAAGGATAATGAAAGGTAAGATTAAAAAGAAATGTTTGAATTGTAAAAAGATATTTTATACTGTACATAGTCAAGATAAAAAAAAGTTTTGTTGTAAGGATTGTTATGAAGAATATAGAATTACATCAGAGTATAGTAAGTATTTAAAAAAAGCAATTACTAGAGGCAATAAATTGTATAGATAATTATTATATATCTCTCTCTCCTTTGTGGAGAGAGATATATAATTTAAAAGATATGAGTACAAGAGCATATAAAGTAATAGAGTTAAGAATTAATGACAATCCTACATTTAATTTATCTCATGATAATTTTTTAATGGATAATTTTATCGATTTTTATGGAGATGAAACATTTATAGAAATAAATAGACATCAAGCAAATTCTTTTTTAAAAGAATTAAAAGATTTTAAATATAATTTATCAAAAAAAGAATTGATACATAATATTACAATAGTAGAAAACATATTAAAAGATATGGAAGATGGTGATTATGCTTCTTACTTTTGTTGTTAAAAGAATAATTATACATAAAGGCTGAACATAATAAATTTAAATAAATAAATATATGAAAACAAATAAAGTAGAAAGTAAAAAGATTAAAGTAACACAAACAACAAAAAAAGATCAAATTAATATTGAAATAACACAAACACCAGTTAGAGTTAAAGTAGATTTTGGTACAGTGTGGGCATTCGTATGGAGATATGGGCTTATAGTAATAGGTTTATACTTAGTGATAGTAGTATTAGTTGGTTTAGGAGGAACTTTATAATCTTTATTGTGCATCAAGAAATTGGTGCATAATAAAAGGTTATTAACTTAATAACTTTATAAATATTATAGTGGCGGAATATAAAACGCTAATGATATGTATCGGTAGTACTAACGGCGACCTAGTGAACGGGCTATCAAACGCATATTTGAGGAAGATTAGGGCGAGAGCTATCTTATAGTACTTACTCAAGATAGTAAAACTCGATTTCTATATTGTTAATGGATATAGAGTCTATAATACTTGATTGCTTATAGATAAAATTGCCTTGCATAGGTGGAAGTCCTATGCCTATAATATATTATGAAGTGGGTTAAAGCTATGGTTAGCGGGTGCACAAGTGCTGGTTCGATTCCAGCT
>Ga0222703_1000144_pt1 | contig 16893 bp, 30 predicted proteins | sample AntAcemetage1506_FD_179827 | JGI IMG/M metagenome (GOLD analysis project Ga0222703, IMG submission 179827) | Saline water microbial communities from Ace Lake, Antarctica - #1506 | ecosystem: Environmental > Aquatic > Non-marine Saline and Alkaline > Saline | place: Antarctica: Ace Lake...
AATATCTGTTTTGTAATCAACACTGCCTTCCCATTTTATATTTGTGTTATCAAGAGGATGACTTTTATTTTTCTGCATCAAAAATTACCTCGTAATCAAGATTTTCATATTTTGCCAAAAATTCAGCAATAGCTACATCCATTATATAGTTAAGAGATTTTTCCTGCTTAATAGCTAGTAATTTAAGTCTCTTATGCTTGTTGGGATGTACCCTAATTTTAAGTTGTTTTTTAATCATAGTACAATGGTACCACTTTTCTTTTTTTTAAAAAAGCAACAAGTGAAAAAAATAATTAAAAATGTTATTATATATTTATGGCCCGAGTCACGTATGGGCATTTAAACACGCGAGGAATAAATGACAAAAAAAATTTACAAAGCCTATTGCGCGGAATTACCATTTATTGATGTTCCACCAATAGCGAAAGTTTATCCAAGAGCCCCAACGGCTAATGATAAAGAATTTTCAATTGGATTTCCATGGATCTATAAGCCAACAGTTGATACTGCAGATTATTATGTTTATGGTGGAATAGATTCATCAGGAGACGCTATCTGGGTTGATGCAGCAGCACCAGATGGTAGCACTACAGTAAAAGGCATAGTAAGACTAGCAACTGTTGCAGAATCACAAGCAGGTATATTAGAAACAGTAGCAAACACACCAGCAGGACTTGCAGCAGTAGCGATTGCAGGTGCACCAAATTGGTCTGAAACAGTTAGTGGAATAGGTCAAATAGCAACGACTGCTGAAACTGTAGCCTATGCTCTTGATACTGTAGCAATTACTCCATCGAAACTTGGTGATGCTTTCGCAGTTCCAGCTGCTATTGGATCAACAACACCAGCAGCAGCAGAATTCACAACAATGTCGACAACTGGATTAGCAACATTAGGTGCCTCAGCTACAATAGTAACTGGTGCAGTAGCTCTTTCTTTAGGAGCAGATGCTTCTACAGGAGCTATTAATTGTGGTACAGGAGCTGGAGCTAGAGCGATTACAGTTGGTAATATAACAACAACCACAGCAGTAACAGTTAATTCTGGAACAGGCGGTATAACTTTAGCTTCAACAGCAGCAGGTGATATCACAGCAAATGCTGGAGATAAATTTGTTGTAGATGCAGCAGGTACAATCGATCTTAACTCAAGCGCAGCAGCTATTAACATTGGTGATGATGATGTTGACCAAGCGATTAATATAGCTACTGATGGAGAAAGAGATTTAACCTTAGGTTCATCAAATGGCGCAGCATCAATAACTATAGATTGTGGAACAGGTGCTTTAGACATTGGAACAAACGCGATAGCCCATACACTTACTCTTGGTAATGTTACTGGAGCAACTGCAATTGTTATGAATACAGGAACAGGTAACTTTGCATTGAATGGCATTGGAGCGTCTACATATGAAATAGGAGCAGCAACAACCGCAGGAACAATAGACATTGGTGGTACATCACAAACAGGAACAATTACTTTAGGTGATTCTGATGGTATTAATATTGTACAAATTGGTTCTGGAGAGGGTGCTACAACAGTAAATATCGCAGGTGGAGCTACAGCAGCAAAAGCGGTAAATATAGGAACTGGAGCTATTGCGAACGTAATAACAGCAGGTTCTGTAACTGGTGCTTCTAGTGTAGACTTATTAGTTGGAACAGGCAACTTCACTCTTGAAGGTGCAGTAACTTCAACTTATGAAATCAGTTCAACAGGCGTTAATACTGGAACAGTAACTATTGCCTCAGGTACAGGTGCTAGAACAGTAGAAATTGCTGGTGGTGGCACAGGTGCTAAAACAATTAATATCGGTGCAGCAGCTTCCGCAGACGTAATTACTATAGGTGATGCAACAGGAGCTTCTTCATTAGATCTTAAAGCAGGAACAGGAAACTTTACTTTAGATGGTAATGCAGCTACAACTTATACAGTTGGAGCTTCAACAACTACTGGTACTATTGCTATTGGTGGAACAAGCCAAACTGGTACTATGACTCTTGGAGATTCTGATGGAATCAACATTGTTGAGATCGGAAGCGGAGAAGGAGCGACTACAGTTAATATAGCAGGCGGAGCGACAGCGGCTAAAGTTGTTGGAATAGCAACAGGAGCAGTAGCTAACTTAGTTACTATTGGTTCAGCTTCTGGTGCAGCAGCTATGACACTACTTTGCGGTACTGGAAACTTTAGTTTAGATGGTGCGGCAACAAGTGATTATACTATTGCCCCAACAACAACTTCAGGAACTATCAACTTTGGTGGAACTGGAGCTAACACTGGTACAATGACAATTGCTGGTGGAACTGGAGCACAAACAATAAATGCGGCAGCTTCTACAGGCATTAAAACTATTAATGTTGGTACTGGCGCAGCAGCAAACGCTATAACAGTGGGTACAGAAAACACTACAGCTACTCTTGATCTTAAAGCGGGATCTGGCGGAGTTAATGTTTATGGTAACTTAGCTCTAGCAAATGTAGCTACATATCTACAAATGAATGGTGGAGCGGTTACTGACTTTATCGGTAGAGCTACTTTAGTTGCTGGTACTGTAACAGTTGCTAATATAAATATCGCAGCTACAGATAGAATATTTGTTACTAGATACGCACTTAATGGATCACCTGCTATGGGTCATCTTTTGACAACAATAAATGCTGGAGCAAGTTTTGTTATAGCAGCTTATGATAATACAGGAGTTGCAGCGATCACGGATGTTACTTCAGTGGATTACGTTATAATAAGACAATCATAAGATAAATATTGAGGGTGTATTTTAAAAAAAATATGCCCTTATTTAACCATGTGAGGAAAAAATGTCTAGTGGAATAAACAGACCATTTAAGTATGGAGCGAATGACCGAAGAGAATTTATTGTTCAAAATTCTGAGGTAGAATACCGAGCTGTAAACGATTCTAACGGAAACCCAACGTATCTAGCTAGGTCAAAACTTGGTGTTGCTGATGGTGACGAGAAATGGCAAATCAGAAAAATAACTTACGATGCAAACCAAGGTGTAACATCTGTAGAATGGCCGCAAACTGGTGGCATACCTTCTGCTGATTTTATTTTTTCTTGGACAGCATACCTAACTTACACATTTTCATAGGAGATATCAATGGGCTACAGATACAATGCGATTACTGGTGATATGGATTTTGTTGATACTGAAACAGTACCTCCAGCTGTCCCCACTATTTTTACAGCAGACGCAGGGAACGCAACACCAGCGCTTAATATTTTAGATATATTAGGCACAAACGGAATAACTACAAGCGGTGCTGGAAACACAATAACAATAACAGCAGCAACAGCAACTTCTGGAGCTACAGCATTACTAGCTACTAAAGGCGTTGCCTCTTTCGATAGTGCTGATTTCACAGTAGTAGATGGCTTTGTAAAAGTTGCAGCTACATTTGGCGGTATTCAATCTATATTAACAGACGATGGCTTGCCAGCAGTAGATCCAGATGCGGCAGGACAAGTAAATTTCTTAGGTACAAATGGATTAGTAGTTAATGGACACGGCCCAGGAAATACAGTAACAGTAACAGGATTAAATTCTACCGCTATTGCAACTGGAGTAGTTGAGCTTTGTACAGACGCAGAAGTAATTGACGGAACACAAACAGATTATCACGTTGTTAACCCCTCTTCTTTAAAAGCCAAACTTGGTGTTCAGACAGCACAAGGCGTAATGATATCAAAGGGAACTAATGCAGCAATTGAATCTACCGCAGCAGGCACCACAGGACAGCTTTTAGTAGGAGGAACAGGGGCAAACCCAGCATTTGCTAATATAGCGTATAATTCAGGATTTACCTTCAGTAATTTAACAGCGGCTAATCCAGTAACCCTCTCGGTAAATAACACAGATACAGATATCGCTTCAACAGCGAACCTACTAATATCAGTTCCTCCATTAGGAGCAGATGGTTTTGTAAGTTGGGAGATTCAAGGCACATTATTTTATGCAATGGGACCAGATAATTCAGATTCAGATATTTGGAAACTAACAACATCATCAGACCCAAGCAGCGGAACGACAGCGATAGCAGTAGACAATACAACAGCAGCAGTTAAATTCGCTAATGCTTATGAATTTCCCATAGCAGATGGCACAGCTAACTATGTTTTAGCAACAGACGGAGCAGGTAATTTAGACTTTGCAGAAGCAGGAACATTAGTAACTGATCATGATAATATTCTATATGTTGGAAAGCACGGAAGCGATGCTAATGATGGTAGAACGCCTAGTAATGCAAAACTTACAATACAGGCAGCGGTAACAGCAGCAGCAGAAGGAGATACTATTTTAGTGTATCCTGGAAGCTACAACGAAACAGTTACTCACGCAGCTAATAATGTCACAATGATTGCAGAAGGAAAGACAAATTCAGTAATTATCACACAAGCAGACGCAAATGTTGTTGATTTTGCAACATTTACAGGTATCCAATACAAATATTTTGGAATAAAATGTACAGCAGCAACTACTGCTATTAATACAGTTCAAGGTTCTACAGGCGGTTGTACCTTTAAAGAATGTTATTTAGAAATGAAGTGTGCTACAGATATTGCGGCTGCAATTCAACCAGCCGTAGGATCAATAACAGGAGCTGGAGACTTAAAAATTACCATTGGTAGAGTTAATTATTCTCATACAGGCAATGGTGGTGGAACAGCTCAAAAAGGAGCTTTTAGAGTAGCTGACGGAGGAGAAGTCACACTTCAACGTATAAATGATTTATCTATTGCATGTAGCGGAACAGCATTAGTTACTGGAGTTGCTATAGATACAGCTTCAACTGGTGTATTTTTCATGAACGACAATAAGATTACAGTTACAGATCCAAATGCAACAATTGTTACAGGACTTGCATATCTTGGCGGGACTGGATTAACTCATGAGTATTTTAGAAATGAAGTCCATGTAATAGCCACAAATAATATTGGATATGGATTCTTCTCAGCAGATACAGCAACAAAATCTCGATTCTTTTTTAATCATATTCATGTAGAAGATACAGCAGGCTCAAGTTATAGTTTCCTAATTGGTAATGGAGCAACAGTAACGTCTCGGTTTGATGATATAGTTGCAGCAGATGGGTATAGTTTAACAGCAGGTGGGATCTTCTGCCAAACAAACTCAGAGGTAGATGGTGAGTTGACTTGTTCATGCGCTAAAGCAGCAGATACTAATCAAGTAACAATTGCCAACACAGACAACACAGCAACGGCAAGTAATGCAGCAGTAAACATATCTGTAGGTGGAACAACCTCAACAGGTGACCCTTATACTCAATGGCTAATAACTGGTTCAACAGCTTTTAGTGCTGGTATAGACAATAGTGATTCAGATGCATTTAAGATTGGACCAAATACTAATCCAAGCACAGGAAACTCAGACTTTGAGATAGCCGCAGCTACAGGAGCTATAACCTTTAATGAGGCTTATACATTCCCTGTAGCAGATGGTGGAGCAGACGAAGTTCTAACTACAGATGGAGCAGGAGCAGTAACTTGGCAGGCTGCAGGAGCGGGTGGACTTACGTGGTCAGTAGTCACAGCAGATACAGATTTTGCAGTTAATACAGGAACTATAGCTAATAAGGCAGGCTTGCTAACAATGACTCTTCCAGCTACAGCAGCTATCGGAGATATTATTGAAATAACAGGCATTAATACAGCAGTTGGATGGAGAGTGGCACAAAATGCTAACCAAACTTGTCATTTTGGAACATCGTCAACCACTACTGGAGTCGGAGGTTATTTAGAAGCAACCGCTATAAGAGATTCAGTAAAATTAGTTTGTGTAGTAGCTGGAGCCTCAACAGAATATAATGTTTTATCATCAGTTGGTAATATTACCGTTTCTTGATAATTAGTTTAAGGAGATAAAATGGCTCAAAATAATGATTTAAATAACACTTCAAGTACATTTAATGCTGATTCTTTGTCTGTTAATTCTGCATATACTTTTCCAATAGCAGCGGGGACAGAGGGCAACAGAATAGAAACAGATGGATCAGAAGTTGGCTCTTGGGATACTAATAATAATGAAGGTAATATTGTTCAGACTGTTTATAATTCTACTTCGTCTAAAGTTGATTGTAACACTACATTCCCAAGGGATGACACGATTCCCCAGAATACGGAAGGTGATGAGGTTCTTACAGTTACGATAACACCAACAAGCTCTACAAATGACCTTATAATTAGATTCACTGCATGTACTACTGTAGACACACGTTACACAGGTTTTGCCGCTCTTTTTCAAGACTCAACAGCAAATGCTTTAGCCGTAAATATTGGCAGAACATATCCATATGAACTAAATTATGGATGTTCTACGTCTTTGACTTATTATATGGCTGCAGGAACTACATCGTCAACAACTTTTAAAATCAGAATGGGTGGAAGTGCTAATGATGTTGAGGTTAATGGATATCAGAACAGTAGAATATTTGGTGGTGTATCATCTACTCATTTATTTGTACAGGAGGTAAAAGTTTAATGGTTCAAAATAATTCTCTAAACAATGTTTCTCCAACATTTAATCCAAGTGCTTTAACCGTAAATTCAGTCTATACTTTTCCAACATCAGATGGTACAGCTGGACAGGTTTTAGAAACAGATGGGGCTGGAGCAGTAACTTGGGAAGCTGATACATCAGTAGAATATTTAATTCAAACAGCTAGTGCAAATACTACATCTAGAATTACTTGTGCAACATTATTCCCATTGGATGATACGATCCCTCAGAACACAGAAGGAGATGAAGTAATTACTGTTTCAATAACTCCTACAAATTCTACTAATGTTTTAGTAATTCAGTTTATTTCTAATTTTGCATTGGCTACTGCTACTGCTACTGGTCTTGTAGCCTTATTTCAAGATTCAACAGCAAATGCTTTATCTGCTGCATATGGAGCTACTGTTTTTAATACAAATTATAATGCTCCTTTTGTTTTAACCCATGTTATGGATGCAGGGACAACAAGTTCAACAACTTTTAAGATAAGAGCAGGATCACATAATGATGCAAAGACTGTTTATGTCAACGGAACTTCTACAACCCGCTTTTTTGGTGGCACTGCTCAAGCACGAATAACAGTTTTCGAATATAAGGCAGGAGCTTAAAAATGGTAACTAATAATTCTTTAAATAATACCTCAAGTACATTTAATCCAGATGAACTAACAGTAAATTCAGTCTATACTTTTCCAGATGCAGATGGTACTGCAGGTGATATACTGTACGCAGAGACTGGAACAGATGTCTCATGGCAAGAAAATATCTCTGAAGAAAATCTAGTCCAAAATGTTTTTGCTTCAACTACTTCGCTAGTTTCATCTACTACTGGCCTGCCTTATGCTAGAGACACGATCCCTCAGAACACAGAAGGAGATGAGATTCTTACAGCTACGATAACACCTAAAAGTTCAACAAATAAATTGTTAATACAATTTAGTTGTTCTTTTGCTGTTTCTAGTGTTACAGCTGTTAGTGGAGCCTTATTTCAAGATTCAACAGCAAATGCTTTATCTGCTTCTATTTTTCAAATAGCAGACGGTGCTAATTATACAGGTTCAGGGATAATAACCCATATTATGGATGCAGGGACAACAAGTTCAACAACTTTTAAGATAAGAGTAGGATCAACTATGGCTCCTACTGTATATGTAAATGGAAACAGTACAGGAAGAAAATTTGGAGGAGTAGCCTCAACACATCTAATCATTCAGGAGTATAAATCATGATAAAATATTTTATGAGACCAGACAGCAACACACCACCAGCATATGTTTATATTGAAGGTGATGAGACAGATTCTTTATGGGATTCAAAAACTTGTACAGAAGTACCTAAAAAGCCTTCTAGTAACCATCTTTATAATATGCAATCTAAGAAATGGGAACTATCAGAAGCTCATTATATGGATCACCTTAGAAACGATAGAGATAATCTATTGTTGGAGTCTGATAAATATATGATTTCAGATTATCCGATTTCAGAATCAGATAAAGCATTGATGATAACATATAGAAAAGACTTGAGAGATTGTCCATCTAAAACAATATTGGCTGAGAGAATTTTGCCAAGTTTCCCAGATCTTAACAAGGGATAAGTTAAATGTATAAAAAAGCATTAAAAGAAATATGGAGAGAGATACCAATGAAAGCAAGATACAGTATATTTTTTATAGTAGGCTTTGTTATTGGAGCCGCGATTCAGCAATTAATATTTTGAAAAGAAGCAGCCAATCAAGGCTGCTTTTTTTAAGATTATTATATTTTTCTTAAAGACCATCTAGTTATTGGTTTTCCAATGTATTGGCTTAAATCAACGTCTAATAGGGCAGGAATGGCCTTATAGTCAATACGCCCTATGCCAACACTGCATGTATATAGATAATCGCCAGAGCGTGCGTTTCTGTCGTCTGAACGTGATTTTAATGTTATCTCTAGTTCCTTTTCTTGAGCAACTAGCATTTTCTTCTGTTGTTTAATATTATATAGCTCCATCGCTACCGTTAACCAATCTTCTCCCTTATCGATAAAATCATTATCTGTAAGAGGCGGTTCTTTCATTGTTTCAACATATTCCCAAAATTTAGAAAGTTCTTTTTCTAACATCTTGCAATATTCTTCGTCCTTAGCAACCTTTACTATAACTCCCTCTCCTTTGTGAAAAGAAAAGTAGTCAACAAACGGCAGCTCGGTTACCATTGCCTGCATTTGAACTTGGGGAATATATTTAGCTGGAACTTTCCCTTCCTTAGCTAATAGATGATCTTCCTCACTGCAATTTTTTATCTCTACTGCACGGTCTTGCGTGATATTTAATCCATCTAGCGAAACCATAAGGTAGGGATATTTTTTATTTTTAACACAAGCAGACTCAAAAAGATCTCCGACCATCTCTTGATATGCTTGTCTTGCAGGCTCTTCCATAGCTTTACCATATCGAGTAGCAAAATTATCTGTTTCTGTAGTATCTAACCCTAATTTTTCCATCCATAAAAGTCGTGGAGTTTTAATTCTACCGTCATTAGTCTTCCATTTTGAGACTCCTAAAATAATACTAGCATCCGAGGCGCCAATATGGTTTTTTCTCATGTCTAACCATTCTTGAGTATTTTGTTCAACGTCTACTTTATACATTTGCAGCCTCCATAATATCGTCATTTGAATACTTATCTTTTAAACTGTTCATATATACCTTGATCTTTTCCTTAGCTCTCTTAAGAACCTTGGAATACATTTCTTTAGGCATGTCTTGAAAAGATAGAATCTCTTTTTTTCTTAAAAATAATTCGATCTCTTTCTTATATTCGGGTATAACATTGAAAACATCATTCAAAGCATGAACTTCTTCGGTTGTTCGAACATCTTTCTTTTCAATAGTAGATGTTTCTTCTACAGAATTAACGTCATCAACCACCTTAGCTACGTTTATTTCTCCTTCTACATAGCAATTTCCCACAATATCTGGAAATAATCTCCTAGCTAAACGAGACAACGCTCTAGCGTAAAGCATATCTTGAGGATAAGTAATCCAAGAGTTAACATAGATCCTTGCTTTCTTTGCTTCATCAATAGAAAAAGAAGCTGCCATTGCATCATGAGTATCTGCTCTCTTTCCGTTGATAGTACAAGTTGTATTATCTATCTTAGATATAGTAAAGCTATGACCTCTTGAACGTATTAATGCCCCCATCATACGAGCTGACATTTCAATCTTACCTTTAAAATAATACAATCCGCCTTGAAGGGCTTGAATTGGATTGATACCAAGCGATTTTGCAGTTTGAATTATCGCAAAAACTCCAGCCTCTCCAATTGTTTTATAATAGGGTGTTTGTAATAATAGTTTGCACATTTTATTTGTGTCTTCTATCTCTACTAAAAAATTAGTAGCTTTAACTTCAACTTCATTATTGTTCATCATTATCTCCTTCATTAGTTTCTTTTATGTTTACTTCTCTTTGACCTATAATTAAATCAAAGCTTTTTTTCAAATCTGTATAAATAAAATCTTTTATCGCTTCATCTGATGCGTTGGAATTTGCAAGCTGTTCTAGCCCCCAACCAACAAGTTCATGCCATACATACGAAACATCCATTGGTTCATTCTCTTTTTCAAATAAATCATGCATTTCAAGAAAAACACCATCTAATTTATTTGTTAATAACGAGCGTAGTTTGCATGGTATGCAGCAATTATTTTCTTCATTCATCTTCATCATCCTTTTTATAATTTATAATTTTCATCAATTTCTTTTATAATAGATGTTGGATTTCTACCACAAAAACGACATCTCCACCCATTAGTTTTAAATATTTTTCTACTAACAATTATAGCTTCTTCTTCCGACTCAGCAGCGACAATCCCAATATCAGTATAAAACGTTAGTTCATCTAAATTATGACATCCGAATCCTGCTTGAAATCCTTCTGTTTGATTTCTCCTAGTATGTCTAATGTGTTGTAATAGATATCTTTTAGCTTTCATCATCATCACCTTGGCTTTCCAGCCATATAGTTTTTATTTAACTTATCTTGTCTTTAAATAATATGATTAATATACTAGATTTTTATAATTTTAAGCAACACAAAAGAAGTAGGAAACAGATGAGATTAAGTAAGTATTTAAGGCTAAATGGGATAAAGATTAATTTCTTTGCTAAAAAGCTAGGTGTCCATAGAACTACACTATATAGATATATTATCGGAGTATATAAAACACCCATAACTATAACTTTAGCGGTTAAATATTTAACCAACGGAAAAGTTTCAATCGTACAAGATAAAATTCAAAAAAAAGAAGAAGAAGTATTATACTTTAAATAGAAAATATTTTAAAAGCTTGTAAAGGTGTGGAATGTTAGTTAGTATCAAAATGTCTAAATTGGAAAAACAGATAAAAAAAAGAAGGGAAAGTACCACACCTTCCCTTCTACAAACTACACACGAGTGTAGAGATCAAACGCTCACTAGACGTAAGACTAATACCTTGGATTGCAATATGCTACTAAGGAACCCAATAACCAATAAAGGAATCACAACCATTAAAAGGAAGCAACAACCAATAAAGGATATAATAACATGAAAAAACTAAACTTAACCATAAGGATAATTAATCATGGTCTATAATATTAACGAACAAGAAACATTAGGTCAAGAAAAAGCTAAAAAAAAACTAGATTTAAGATCAGACACTCATTCCTTTGACACCGATATAGCTAAAGAATTTGGAATTGACATAGCTTTAATGTATAAGCATATGACTTACTGGGTTAATTATAATAAAACTCGTAAGAGTAATTTTCATGAAGGACTCTATTGGTTTTATAATACTTTAGAAGATATATCCACTCATTTCTCTTATTGGTCTAAAGATCAAGTAAAAAGAATTTTAAAAAAAATGCTTGATAAAAAGATAATTTTAAAAGGTAATTTCAACAAGACGTCTTTCGATCGAACTGTATGGTATACTATCAATTCCAAGCGTGAAATCCATCCCCAAAAAGCCAGAAATGTAAGCTGCCAAATGCATATGGCGGAATCGCCATATGGAAGGGACGGAATCGCCACACCTATACCTAATACTAATACTAATACTAAAAGTATATCTAAAGATATACCAAAAAAAGCTGCTTCCGCATCTGACGATGCTATGTTTTTATTTGATTTATTTGAAAAGGAAGTAAATAGAATTAGAAAAGAAAAGGATCTAAAAGAAATAGATGTATCCAAGACAAAGGCTCAGATCAAAGCTTTTGATGATTTGCTAAAAACTAATAGCAAAGAAGGAATAGCTAAAGTGATTAATGAAACGTTTAAAAACGATTGGTGGAAAGATAAGATGGGAACACCACTTTTCTTTAAAAAACATTTTATTGATTTAGAAATACAATCCGTAGACTCCAAACAAGCATCAATAGAAAATAATAGGAAGATAGCTCAAATATTCTATGAAAGATTTAAACAGAAAGCTTTAAATAAAAATACTAGAATTGAAATAAACGCTAGTCAAATAGAATTTATTCATACATCCTCACAAGCTCAACCATTTATAATTGGATATAATACTAAAAACTTTAAGGATCAAATTAACAATATTCAAAGGAAAATAAACTTATATTAAAGGAGTTAATTATGAAAATAGAAAATTATTTTGATGTAGCAGCAAAGTTACTAAAAACGCTAGAAGAAGAAAAGGGAACTATTGGCATTGACGCAAAAGATCCTTCTAAGATCATGGCTTATAGGATTGCGGTCATGAACGAATTTATTATGTTAAACTTAGTGAGTGTAGCTCGGAATGTGAGGGAATCCGCAGACTTCGAGGAATGTGAAGATCATATAAATCATCTTAAAAATTCATTTTACCACATGGTATATCTAATAAACTCTCAAGTTGCTAAAGCATTTGATTTAGTGTTTGAAGAAAAGAAACAAAAAATAATTAAAAAAAACTATTGAAATAATTATTAATATGTTTTATGAGTGAAAGTATGCTACTAAGGAACAAGTTAATGAGATTTATTCACGAAGGTACTCCGATACCAAAACAACGTCCAAGATTCGCCAACGGCATAGTTTACGATCCCCAAAATAAAGAAAAGAACAAAATGAAGTGGGAGTTCGCTAACCAGTTTCGCAAGCAAGGCTATTTAAATGCCCTAGAAGGGGCTATCGCGGCTCAAGTAGACATAAGGTACTCTATACCTAAATCATGGTCTAAAAAGCACAAAAAAGAAGCTTTCGGTAAATATCACACTAGCAAAAGTGATCTTGATAATGTAATCAAGTGGTATTTTGATATTTTAAATACAATTGCTTATCGAGACGATGCCCAAATATCTTCGGTCTTTGCACAAAAAACGTATTCTGATAAACCATCTGTTGAAATAAATTTATTTGAAATTGGAGATGAAATGGTTAACGAACATGCTATTACTTATAAAGATAATTTAACAATAGAAAATTTAGATTATCTTATTAAAAAAGCTAATAGACTCGGCTTAAATCATAGACAAATAGTAAGAGTTTTTCAAGAAGAAGATGAAGAAGGAACACATGTTTACTTTTCAGTAAGCGCACTCAAGGAGAAAATAAATGGAAATATCTAATAATTTAGATAGGCAATTAGAAGTAACTTACAAGTTTTATGTTCCAGAAAATGAAGCTGATCTTTTGATCTTTCAAAATGCTACAAATTTCTATATTGCTTTACTTGATATTCATGAGAGATGCAGACACACATGGAAGTATAAAGAAGACGCTACAGCAGCAGAAATTGAACTAGCAGAAAGAATTGGAGAAATAGTAGCTGAATCAGGGGTTTTTGATAATGAATAATGATAAATGGATATCAGTAAAAGATAAATTACCTTCATCGGATGAAGTATGCTATACGACTAACTCAAAATATGCAGGAGAACATATAGCTATTTATCATAATTACTATGATGTATTTGTTTTATACAACCCAGAATTGCATTCAACAATTTGTTTAGATGTTACGCATTGGATGGCACTACCATCACCTATAATAGGTGAAGAATAATGAATAACGATAAATGGATGATTTGTACTTGCTGCCACGCCGTTGTTCAGCTAAACGCTACAGGTATCTGCCTAGGCTGTCAAGGAGGCTTTGCAGGTCCACAAGATGAAGATAAGTATAAACCAGAAGAGATAAGCTTAAAGAGGGATAAGAAAGATGTTACCAAGAAGTAAAAAAAATAAGCAAGGCGAAAGACAACGAGCTAATAAGAACAAAGATTCTTGTAATGGTGACGGTCCAGGCTATGGCGAAGGAAACGCAAGAGGACAAGGAAAGGGAAGGAAAGATGGGAAAGGAAGATTTAACAATATTAAGGATTCTTTATGAGTTGGTTTAAGCGAAAAATTAAGAGAAGCTATTATGATTGGGATATAGGTGATTGTGTAGATATTACTGAGCAAAAGTATTTAGATAACAATCTTGCAAAGATTAGAAAAGATATATCAATTCTTACAAAAGACGTAAACCTAAAATTTAATCTGATAAGAGCTATTGCAGGTCGAAAACATGTTCTTGTTATAGATGATTATCACATAAAAGTAGACGGAAAATTATACGAGTCAAAAAAATGGGTCAGAGACAATGATTATGAATATATAGATACTTATGGATCTATGGGCGAACTATGGGTTGAGAAAGATAAAAAGAAGGAAAAAAAAGATGTTTAAGTGTGTTAGATATTCACCAGTTAATAAATCTACTTGCCTAGGTGTCGCAACAATTGAAGTCCCAAAATGGGGAGTAGAGATAAGCGGGATTTCGCTTCATCAAAAAGACGGTAAACGCTGGGTTAATTTGCCAGCAAGAATTGTTGATGATGGTGTTGAAAAGAAATACTATCAGTATATAAAATTCTCAGATAGAGATCACAAAGATAAGTTTTGCGAGATGGTAAAGAAGGCTATAGACGTTCACGCAGCAGCTATGGCAGCTATGCCAGAGACACAAGAGGGCGAAGAATGCCCATTTTAAACAAAAAAAGGAGATAACAATGGATTATAAAGTAAGCATATATTTTTCAACGGGAAAAGATTTATCAATAGTACTAAAAGATAGTGAATTTAAAACTTTCTTAGCTGATATGGCTAGCAATAAGCCACACTTCAACGAAGATAAGAAATCAGGCTATGCAGTGCCTTTATTCAACGTTCTTTACTATACGTTCGCTGAATATACAGATGAGATGAAACAAGCTGATGCTGATAGAGTAAAAGCAGCACAAGAAGCAACTAAACCAACAACAACAAAAGACGAAGCAAAAGAAATAAAAGAATCAAAATAACAATTAATTAATTCTGATAATCCTTTTAGCGAGCCGATACCACAGGACTAGCTATGAGTGATAATATCACATGGAAATATGAAAAGAGGAGCATAGATGAGCTCACCGAAAATAGGGACAATCCCCGTCGACTCTCTAAGAAAAGAGCTGAAGAACTTAAGAAATCGCTCGGAAAGTTCGGACTCTGTCAGCCTATCGTTATCCAACCAAGCGGAAAAATCGTTGGCGGACATCAAAGAGTTAAGATGTTCCGATCACTCGGCTATAATAAAGTTTCTGTTGCGATACCTTCCCGAACACTTTCCAACAGAGAAGAACAAGAGTTAACCATTGGTCTAAATAAGATTAGCGGGGATTTCGATCTTGATATGCTCGCTAACCGTTGGGACATGGATATCTTACTAGAGTCTGGCTTCACAGAAGAAGAGCTACTTTCTGATATAGTAGCCCAAGAAAAACCTAAAAAATTTTCAATAAATATTAAGTTCGATAATGAAGATGATCTGCGTCATGTAGAACGAGAGCTTCAACCAGTTATTGATTTATTCCCCGCTGCAATGATGAAAGTGAGGGCTAAATAATGGCTAAGAAACCAATAGTTAAAGTAAAGAAAGTGCAACGTCAGAACGGTGGAAGAAAAGTAATTCCTATTGACTGGGATGTAGTTAGTAGATGTTTAATGACTGGCTCAAATGGAGTACAGACCGCAGCTTATATCGGTGTTTGTGAAGATACTTTATATAACCGTTGTAAAATAGATCAAGGCGTAGATTTTTCCGTTTTTTTGACGGAACAAAAGCAAAAGGGTAATTCTTTTCTACTAGGAAAGCAGTATCAAGTGGCAATGGGAGGCAATACAACGATGCTTATATGGCTTGGTAAGCAACGACTAGCACAAACAGATCACCCAACAGATAAACAAGAGTTTAACGGCTCTCTAGCGAGTTTATTAGATGTAATGCACATGATTAAAAGCTCAGAAGATTTTGACGCGCTCGTTGAGTTAGCTAAGAACAACAAGAAGGAAGTAAAAGATGAACAAAGCTAAAGATGCTAAAGAGCTTCCAAAACTTACCGTTAGAGAGATTTGCGTTTCAGAAGAGATACAAGCACAGCTAGCACCAATCATATTAGAATACATAGATGACAAGAACTCATTAATAGACGCGCTTGATTGGATATTAACAGTAATTGTTAACGATAAACATAATAATTTAGACGTGTATGATAACGGTTGGAGAGAGAGAGAGTTTTAGATGAGTTGGATTAAATGCGAAGACAATTTTCCAGAAGAGAAAGATCAGATCATCGTTAAGCTAGTTGATTGCAAGATGGACTATACACATGCCTATGTGTACGTTAGATACGGTGAGGGACTAGGAGGATGGTTTGATGAATGGCGACATGCTACAGACCAAGAGAAACAAGAGTTTGGAAAGATTGACTGTGCCTATCTAAAAAAAAATGAAGAATAAGCTGATATAGCTCAATTGGTAGAGCACCTGATTTGTAACCAGAAGGTCGGGAGTTCGAATCCCTGTGGCAGCAAATTAATTAAGGAGAATGAAGATGGATGATGAACCAAAGAAAAAAGCAAAAATAAAAGCTACAAGACTAACATCTGCAAAGATAGAAAGAATAGTACGAGACGAGTTTAAGAAGTCATATTCCAAGCTGAAAAACATGGAAACTAAACTTGATAGAATGGTTAGAAAGCATGATGCAAGGATGTATCAGTTCGGAAAAATAAGAGACGTCGTTACTAAGCAAATGAAAGGGTATATGGACAAGATGGTGAGTATTGAAGACACATTCTTTACTCTATATCACAATATCCAAAGAAATCAGTTTTTATATGCTACTGATAAAGAGGAATGGTGGGATGACTACCTAGATTTGAAGCGTCATTATGTAGAAGAGCTCAACGTGGAGAAAAAAGCATGAACATATTCAATTTAATCACTATCAGCAGGTATGTGAAGCCCAAACTACAATTAAATACTAACTCTATTGAGAAAGATAAATGGAA
>Ga0222703_1000146_pt1 | contig 16823 bp, 26 predicted proteins | sample AntAcemetage1506_FD_179827 | JGI IMG/M metagenome (GOLD analysis project Ga0222703, IMG submission 179827) | Saline water microbial communities from Ace Lake, Antarctica - #1506 | ecosystem: Environmental > Aquatic > Non-marine Saline and Alkaline > Saline | place: Antarctica: Ace Lake...
TACCATATTTTCCAGAAGCATTTAAAGTAGCCCCTTCAATTTTTCCATCATTAAAAGTATATCCATTCCAAGTTCCGTCGTTGTCGCCTTCTAAATCAATCAAAGTTGTTTGGTTTGCATCATTAAAAGACCAGTAAGAAACAAGTCCAGAAGTTGCATTCCATAATGCCCAATCAGTTGTCCAAATACCAGAAGTTTTTATTTGCCAATCATAACTCCAAGAAGGTCGTTTCTCGCCGTCCAATCTTAATTTATAATTTCCAATTGGCATAACTTTTCCTAATTCATAATTAATCCATCCTTCGTGAGAACCAATTAAAACTTCATTACAAGTTTGAGGAGTTTCAGAAGTTCCATTTTCAGAAATAATTTCTATTCCATTTATACATTTAGTTTCATAATCTTTAATCTCACCCCAATATTTAAAATTGTAATTTCTAATATTGCTCAAATCTCTATTTCCTTCGCTGTCTATTTTATAAAATCTAATATCATCTACTAAAGAAGTTTCTTTATATAGAATGATTTCTTTTTCAGCCCAGCAATTTTGCCCACATACATCTGTATTATTTTTTAATTCAATATCTTTTACTTTTGCAAGTTGTAAAAAAGGAATGCCCAATACACTATCTCGTATTTCATACTTTCCATAATAACCGATTTCTAAGTAGTTGTCTATGTTATCCCAATGAGTGTCTTCATCATTTAGAACTATTGGATTTAATTCTAAGTCTAAACCAGCAGAAGCAAAACTAATTAAAAATATTCCTAAGATTATTGTTAATAAAAATTTCTTATTCATTTTAAAAACCTGCAACCTCCTCTTCTCTTGTTTTTGGTATTCCAGCATATCCAATTATCATCATAATTACTCCTGTAATTGTAACTATTAAAGGTAACTTGAGTATAAAAGTTGTTGCATAATTAAGATTTGTGGTATAAATACTTGAAAATGGAATTGCTGATAATGTTGTTTCATAAGCATTTGAAATATAAGTTGCTAAAATGTATACAAATATTAAAATTAAAATTTCAAATATAAAAAATATTGAAGGATTTGAATCTCTTGTAAAGTAAGCAATCATAACCATTGAAATTAATTGTCCAAATAATAAGAAAAGAGCAATAAGCCCTCCATGATTTAATAATCCAGTATTTATTTTTCCCATTGTTAGAGCTGTTGCATTTGAAAAATCAACAGCACCAGCAGAAGTTGAAACACTTGCTAAACTTGAAGTTATAAGATTATAAGAATATAAAAAAACTCCAATTATTAAAACAAACAAAAAAGCCATTACTAAAAACATAAATAATTGCCCTGTTTGTATTTCTGCTTTTTTAAAATTAGTCATCTTCATATTCAATTAAATCTCCTTTTATTTTTTGCCAGTTTTTGTGTTTTGGAATTAGAGAGGTTTGTTTTCTATCTGACAACTCTTCTTTTCCCTTTTCTTTTCTTACTTCTCTTATTTCATTCATTTGCTCCCTAAATAAAGGGTCTACTCTTGTTATTATATTTTTTGGTTCTTTATTCATTTTCTCAATGGATATAAAATCCCTCCTCAATTAACTTTTTTATTTTTGAATCTTTTATTGCCACAACAACAAAAACTACAAGCATGATAACAAACAATGGATAAGATAAAACATTTAATACTTTAAATAATATTTTAAATAAAGCATTATATTGACTTAAAACATTGAAGTTATTTGATATAGTAAATAATAAATTCATTAACCATACTAACAAAACATAACTTAAAAAGTATAGCATGATTTTAAAATATTTTAATTTGTTAATAGAAATTATTCCAACACTCCCCTCTCTTCTATTTTCAAATGGAAGACTTATTGCCCCCCATAAACACAATCCAAATATAAAAGAAACAAAAATAATTAATACAAAATGCAATATTGAATTAGAAGTTGTTTCTTCAAATCCTGTTTTAGTTATATAAAATCCAATATCTTCACACTCTAAATCTCCATCTTTATTTCCACAAACATTATACATATACTCTCCAAGTAAATCAGTTGAATTAAAAGAATAATTATAGTCTTGAGCATTTTTAGTCATCTCAAGATTATAAAAAAGAACACTTCCATTTGGAAGTTTTACAGACGACAAATTAACAAAAGTGCAATTTTCACAACTTTGATAAAGTTGAATAGTTGAATTTATTTTAAAAACTCCTAAGTCTGAAGCTATTAAAGAACTTCCAATTCCTAACAATCCTATAAATAAAATTGCACAGAATATTGCCAATTTTATTTTTTTACTTTTCATATTATTAACTCCATTAGTTTTCCTAATAAATATAATTTTCCATCTCTTGTAAATTTTATTGTTTCTTTATTCATTTTAATCATTACAAGCAGTTGCAATTCCTCCTACAAAAGTTGTATTAACACAGAAACCTGTATAACCATTATCTGCTTGTATTGTTCCTGCTGTGAAATTTCCTATTACATCTGCATTTCCTGTTACATTTAAACTTCCTGTTATTCTAACCCAACCATCTACTATGTTGTCTATTGTTTCTCCTAAGGCAAATGTTATTTTTTGTCCTAAAGTAAAGTTTGCTGTTACATATAAATCTCCTGTGAAGTTTCCATCTCCAATAACATTTAATTTATTTTGTGGAGTTGTTGTTCCAATTCCAACATTTTCATCAAAAATTGTGCTTGTTTCGTGGGGTCTTAATTCATAAAGTCTTTTTACTTCTTCTGCTGATAAACTTCTGTTGAACATCATTGCTTCGTCTATTGAGCCGTTGAAAAAAGGTTTATTTTGTTGGCGACCAATCAAAAAATTATTTGAAAGAATAGGTATTGTAGAAGCAATAGTCCCACCATAAGATAATGATTGTTCATCACTATTATAATAGAATTTTATTTTATCAGCGTCTGTAGCTCCATTGCCATTATAAACCATAACTAAATGACTCCATTCGCCTGAATGAATTACATTATTTGCTCTTCCATAAGCATTGCTATTATTACTCATTTGTAAATATATATGCTCACTTGAACCAGCACAAAATATACCATATCTATAATCGTTATTAACACTTTTACCTAAAATACCTGCTCCTGCTCCAAGAGAAGTAACATCTTGCGGTTTTACCCATACAGAAATAGTTAATTCAGACACGTCTTCAGTTTCATCCATATCACCACAATCAACATAATCATTAACACCATCAAACTCATAAGCACCAGCACCATTAAAACCCCCAATTCCATTGTGTGTTGCACCAATTACTGTTCCATCATTTCCTTGCCCAGATAAATCTCTTGCTCCAGTTGAAAAGGGATAAAATGCTACCAAACCTTTAGATAAACTTAAATTAGTAAGGTCTTGTCCAGAACTTGAACTTTGTAAGAAAGAAGTGCAAGTAACTGAATCATTTAATTGTGTAATTGCTGAACCAGCTGGACAATCAACAGGATAATTATCTAAATCTGTCCAAGTTAAATTTCCAAAGAAATTATCTGCAGTAACATTCCCACCAAACATATCAATATTACTTCCAGTAAAATTAAATAATCCTTCTGTTGTTGTTAAATAAGTAATTCCTGTTCCTGCAAAATGAAAATCATTATCTAATGATTGATAAAAAATACTATCATCTGTATCTCCAAAGTATAATTCAACATCAGCAGGTAAATGAATAGCTTTACTAATATTGAGTTCATTAAAAAATCCATAATCTCCTGTAATATTATAAATCCCTAAATCTACATTTGAAGTCGCCCCTATATAAGGAACATAAAGATTACTAATATTTGTTAAATTAATACCACCAGCAAATAAATCTGTAAAGTTTCCTAAAGGACTTGTTATTTCTCCAGAAACATCTATGTTGTGAGCTGTAATATCATAAGCACTTATATCATCTGCTGAAATGTCTGAAACATATAAATTTCCCCATCTTAGTAATCCTGAACCAATATCATAAAGTAAAGAAGTTAATGGCATTAAATTTCCTTCAAAGAAACCCCAACCTGCTGAAAAATTAAAATCATTTATGTCTATATTTGTATTTGCATTTGAACCATTAATTTCTAACCAACGAGTATCAGACCAAGCATTTCCATCCCAATAAGTAGAATCATTTACAGAAATTGTTGTGTAATTAATTGCAGATGCAATATCATATTCTTCATCTACTGGAAAGTTGTAAGCAGATGCAAATGAAATAATAATAATTAAACAAAATGTAAAAATCATCAACCTCTTTAAATGTGCCATAAATTATATTAAGTTTACATCTTTAAAAATATATCCTTTTTAAAAGGTTTTAGTATCACAAGCTTATTCTTATCTATAAATGGGGTTACCATCGTAAATGAGAGGTAAAAAAGAGCAATGTTTACAGATTTAAGTAAAACCTCTTTTAAGTTTTCGCTTGTGATTATTATTTTTCATAAAATCTCTATGTTTCGGATACCCCTGCCTTTAGGCGGTGGGAGTATTTCATTTTTTAAAATTTCTACACCAATATTTTGTTTGGTCTATTACACAATATGTTTTATTTTTACTTACCACTACAAATTGATGAGTTTTTTTATTAGTTTCATTTCTTGTTGAAATAATTACTTGTTTTGTATAATATCCTTTTTCTTTAAAATAATTTCCGTAATATTCTGCCCATTCCCAGCAACATCCACCAGATTTAATTAATCTTGTTTCATTGTATATTTTTCTTTTATTTTCCAAAGAATAATTATAAAAAGTTTTTACTTCACTGACTTTATTTATTACTTCTTGTTCTAATATTGATTTGTTTTCTATTTCTATTTTTATTTCACTTGCTTTAATATTATCTAAGTAAAATCCTAAAATAAGTAAAATTAACATAATAATTAGTCCAATAAAAACTAATCCAGGTAAGTAGTATTTAAATTTCATTTTAACAAATCCTCCAAAAATTCTTGAAATAAAATTAAATTTATCCAACCACCATCTGTAGTGCAAATAGCCATTTTGGAAAAATTGTCATACATTGTTTGTCCTCTTATTTCGCCAAATTCTTTTTTTAATTTATCTACATCATATTTTTCTTGTAAAGGGATTGTATTATTTTTGTAACACCAATTCATTATTTTGTCAAATTCTTGTTTATTCATTTTTTAATCTCCTTGAAATGTTCTTTGTGGAGTTTTTCAATATTTAATTCTCCTGTTTCTCTCAAAGTTCTAATTTCTTTAATCATAAATCCTAACATTTTATTTAACTCACTAATTTCTCTATCAGTTGGTTTCTTTCTCAAAGCAATCCATCTCCAGCTAATATTTCTTGAATTAATAGCATATAATTGATTTTCTATTTTCTCTAATGCTTGTTTTGTTTTTTGTTTCATATAAATCTTGTTTTTCGGATACCCCATCCTTTAGGGTGTGGGAGGAATTGCGAACCTCCAAGTTTTAGTTTTAAGCATTGTCAATCATCTCCAATGCTTTATTTAATGATTTATCAAGACCTGTCTTTTCTCTAAATTCTTGAACTTCATCCCTTATCTTTTGTCTTTTAGCCAAAAATCTTTTTTCTGCATCTTTACCAAGATATTTCTTTATTATGTCTTCAACAAATTCCCTTGCTATTTTTGGAATAACTACAATAGCATTTGCTTCACATTTTCTTATACCAAACTCTTTTATATAATTTTGAACATAAGGCATGGAATGATTTTTATGACTTGGACTTCCTAAATTCTTTTTACTCCCTGTTATCAAATTATTAATCCAAGCAAGGTTATGTTTTTCTATAAAATCTTTATCAAGACCAAACCTAACAATCTCTAAATCTACTGGGTCATATCCATCTCCACCCTCTTCCCATTTTATATCCTTCAAGTCTGCTAAATTCTTTCTTAAAAAATCAGAAATTCTTAATCCATCTGGGTCATGGTCTCCACAATAAAGAAGTAATGGTTTTAATCCTTGATTTTCTGCTTCCTTAAATCTCTTTGAATAAATTGCTCTTTGGCTCATACTACTCCATCCCTTACTTGTAGCAATAGGAATTTTATATTTCTTACATATAGGCTCAAATAATGTTTTCAAATCAATTTTCTCTACAACCATTTGAATATAATATTCTTCTCCTTCCCACCAGTTAGCAATATATCTTTCTTCTGTTGTAAGGGCATTCTGAACCCAATATCTCAAGTCTTCAATAGGGGTATCATCATCAGGAACTTCAACTCCACTAAATTTTCTACCTTCTTCCTCTGCTGTAAAATCTATAGGCAATATCCCAACTTTTCTACATCTATTAATTAAATTCTCAACTTTGTCAAATTCTGCTTTTGTTATGAATCCTTTACCCTCTAATTGATAACACCAACCTCTTGCTGAAACTTTGAAACCAATAATCTCTGATATTTCTTTAATCTCTTCTGCAAATTCTTCCAATCTCTTTCTTGTAGCTGGTTTACTTAAATCAAATTCCATTTTATTTAGATACCCCACCCTTTAGGGTGTGGGAGTGTTTCATTTTTTAAATTCCTTTTTCAGTTTAAAATATTCTTTGTAAATATCATTGAATTGTTTAGGTAAGGGATTAATAATATATTTTCGCAAAGAATACATGTGATTAACATATTTAGTATAAGCTTCTTTAATTATTGAAAAATCTTTTTTCTCTTCAATTACTTTTAAGACTTCTTGAGCTAACTTATTTTCTAAATCTTTTTTTTCTTGTTTTGTTTTTTTCATTTTTTTGTTTCCTCAAACTTAGTGTAGTGAACTCTTGCGTTCTTACCATCATAAGAAGCCACTTCCTAAAATCTATGATTTAGGAAGTGGTAGTTCACCTTAATAAGCCCGAAAGCAAAGATAATTTCCTTCAAGTTCTGTATCAACTTCTTTTCCTTCAAGTTCTTTCAAACTTTTTGCACCAACTGAATTCATAAAAATTGCTAATGCAGAGCATTTTTGAATCTTAGATTCTTTATCTAAATTATACCACAAACCAGTATTTACTACTTTCTTATCTTTCAAGTAACTTGCTGAAGACATTGTTATTGTTCCATCAGAATAATCTGGATGAGAAACCGAACAATTTACTTTCTTATTTTGTTTCTCTCCTACTTCGATTATTTCTACTTTCACAATCTTCACTTTCTTTGGTTCAAGGCGTTTATTTTCCATTTCAATTGTGCCTATTTCTGTTTGGAGTTCTTCTTGTTCCATTTTTTAACCTCCTTGTTTGGATTTAATTGAATCAAAGAGTAATGGGAAAAAAGATAGGTGATAAACCCAAACCCACTACTCTTTGAATATGATTTGTTGTTTTTAGTTTTCATTCTCTAATCTCCTTCTCACATTCATAACAAACAAAAGTATCATTATCATAAGAAACTCCTTCGTCGTATTCAAATTTATCTTTACAGACTTCGCAAATCATTTTACATTTATCTCCCAATCTTCAGCTTTTGCTATGATTTCGTATTCTCCTTCTTTAAAATCTTCTTTAGAAATATTAGCCAATTTAAACCAATCACTTCCATCAGAAAATTTAAGTAAAGCAATTTCCTCATCTATTAAAACTAATCCAATAGCTCCATCATCAAACTTAATCAAATCTCCAACTTCTGCAACTTCTTTATTTTTGTTATCTTTATAATTTATTTCCATTTTCTTTTATTTTACATTTATCTCCCAATCTTCAGCTTTTGCTATGATTTTGTAATTTCCTTCTTCAAACTCTTCTTTTAAAACATCTGCTAACTTAAACCAATCCTCATCAATAGGAAATTGAAGTAAAGCAATTTCCCCTCCACTTAAAACTAATCCAATAGCTCCATCATCAAACTTAATCAAATCTCCAGCTTCTGCAATTTCTTTATTTTTGTTTTTTTTATAATTTATTTTCATTTTCTTTTAATATTTCTCCAATTTCTTTAATTGAATGAATTTTTTTAAATTCTAAAGTTGTCCAATTATTAAAACTATCTAATGCAATATGAATTTCATTAATTTCATTATAATTATCAGAAACTCTTTGATTTAAATATCCCAACATAATTAAAATAAATCCACTAATTATTCCAAAGAAAGCATTACTTGGATCATTATAAATTTGAAGCCATCTTAATTCTGAAAGTATAATTAGAATAGATCCTATTAAGATTAAGTATACTGAGAGTGTTTTATAGCGTTTCATGATGATTATTGTGAGGATCTATTAGACCCTCTTTTTATTTTCGCTACTCCAGATTTTGTCTGTTTCACTTTCAACTTATTGCTTCCAGATTTTACAAGTTCTGGAACTTGCGTTTTATTTCCTCTTGTAAGGCTTTTGTTGATTATTATCATATCTGAAATATCTACTTTATCTCCTACTTTAAAACCAAAATCTTCAGCATCTTTTGGGAATAATTTTATAACTAACATCCCTGCATACTTTTTTATTGTTCTAATGATCTTCATAATTATTATAAGAAATTAATCTTTATAAACCTTTTGTTTTTTCTTTGTTGATACTTTGTCATTAAAAAAAAGTAATAAACCTTTATAAATAAAAAAACCTATCAATTAAAATTAATTAATTAAAATGGTATCTAATTTATTAAGTTCGAGGCTGAGAAAAAATTGGGGGAGGAGAGCAACAATTTATACCCTTTCTAAAAGATTTACATATAAGGATTGTCTTATTCTTGAAAGTGATGATAAATATATTTATATTCATGATAAAATAAAAAATAAAAGAAGAATTATTAGGATTGATGATATTGAATGTTTAGATTTCTATGGGGAGGAAAAAGAATGAAAAAATTAAAATGTCCAGAATGTAAAAGAGAAAGAGAAGTTGAAGATAATATTGTAATGGTAATTTGCCCTTCCTGTCAATGTAAAATGGAGATTATTAAAGATGAGTGAAAGAAAAAAATATAAAAAAGAATATCGTGAAAAAAATAAAAATACCCAAAATACCCTAAATACCCACCAATCTCGTATAATACCCCTATTGTGAAATGATGTGCACATCGTAGGGTAATTAGGGTAATCTGGGTATTTAATCAAATAAAAATGATAAAATGTATAAAATGTAACAAAAAATTTGAAAAAAATCAATTTCAAAGAGGTAAAAAGTATCTTGGAATAGATGAACACCACAATCCTCCAGAGTTTATGTTTGAAAAAGATGAAAGATGGTTTGATGAAATTATTAATTTATGTAGAAAATGTCATGTTGAATTACATGAATTAATAAGAAATATAATGTTTGAACATTCAAATCTATTTAAAAAGAATAATAGTGATTATTGGATTTGGATAAAAGTATTGCCTTGTGATAGAAAAAAATGTAGGGAAGAAATATTTAATTTTACAAAGGAGTGGATAAAATGATACCAAAACAACTACAAGATAAAACAATTAATTTTGTTTTATTAAAAGAAAAAGAGAAAATACCTTTTCAAACTAATTGGCAAAAGAAAAAAATTATGTATAGTGATGTTGAACTTGTAGAACATTTAAATTCAGGAGGAAATTATGGGGTTATTGGTGGAGGAGAAAAGAATTTAATTATTGTTGATTTTGATAGTGAGGAAGTTCAGAATAAAATAATTGATAAACTTCCAAAAACATTTACTGTTAAAACTGGTTCAGGATTATTACATAAATATTTTTTTAGTAGTGATAATAAAAGTTTTAAGATATTTTCAAAGGAAATGGATACTTTTGCAGATATACAAGGAAAAGGTAAACAAGTTGTTGGTGCAGGTTCAACTCATCCAAATGGAAACAAATATGAAATATTTGATGATTCTAAAATAGCTTTTATAGATTATTCTGAATTAAAAGCATTAATAATTGTTTATGATGAAAAACCAAAAAAGGAAATTAAAGAACAAATACCTAAAAAATATGAAGGAAATGATTTTTTAGAAAAAGTAAAATCATCTTTATCTTTATCTTCGGTATTAAGTGATTTTGGGATAGATACTTCAAAAAATCCTACAAACTGCCCTTTGCATTCTTCAAAAGGTGGGAAGTGTTTAGGTTTTGATGATGAAACTTGGCATTGTTTCCATTGTGAAGAAAGGGGAAATATATTTACAGCAGTAACTAAATTTAAAGGATGTGGTTTTAAAGAAGCATTAGAATATTTGGTTGATAAGGCAGGACTGAGAAAGGAGTATGAAGAACAAAAGAAAAAATATTCTGAAGAAAATAAAATAGAAAAGCAAATAGCAAATCATTTATCTAAAACAGATTTATCAAAAGATATACTTCAAATACAACCCTTATATTATGATAAATATAGGATTTGGTGGATGTGGGATAAATTAAAATTTAAATGGAAAGTTGTAGATGAAACAGATATTTTAAATTTGGTTAGAGAAAATTCTTTAAATAATACAGTCAATTCAAAAGAAAAAGCAGAAATAATAGAAGCATTAAAACAAGAATCAAGATTAAGAAAACCAAAACCAACTAAAGATACATGGATTCAGTTTAAAGACGTTATTGTAGACATATCAACAGGAGATGAAATGAAAGCATCTGCTGAGTTTTTTGTTACAAATCCAATTCCTTATCCCCTACACAAAGAAAGATTTGTAGAAACACCTATAATGGATAAAATATTTGAAGAATGGGTTGGAAAGAAATATGTTAAAATTTTATATGAAATACTTGCATATTGTTTAATTCCAAGTTATCCTCTCAATAGAATATTTTGTTTTCTTGGTGCTGGAATGAATGGAAAAAGTAAATATCTTGAACTTTTAAGAAAATTTATTGGAACAGAAAATTGTTGTTCAACAGAATTAGATACTTTACTTAATTCAAGATTTGAAGTAACAAGATTACATAAAAAACTTGTTTGTCAAATGGGGGAAACAAATTTTAATGAAATGAGCAAAACTTCTATTTTAAAGAAATTATCTGGAGGAGATTTAATTGGATTTGAATATAAAAGAAAAGATCCCTTTGAAGAAAATAATTATGCAAAGATAATGATTGCAACAAATAATCTTCCTGCAACAACAGATAAAACAATAGGATTTTATAGAAGATGGACACTAATAGATTTTCCAAATCAATTTAGTGAGAAAAAAGACATTTTAAAAGATATTCCAGAAGAAGAATATGAATCACTTGCAGTTAAGTGTTTAAGTATATTAAAGGATTTATTAACTGAAAGAAAATTTACAAATGAAGGTGGAATAGAAGATAGAATGAAAAAATATGAAGAAAAATCAAACCCTTTAAATAAATTTTGGAAAGATTGTATTAATGAAGAATATGATAGTTATATTTTTAGATTTGAATTGACAAAAAGAATAAATGAATGGTGTAAAGAACATAATTTAAGAGAAATTACTGAAAGAGTAGTAAATAAATTTATGAAAGAACAAGGAATTAGGGAAGGTAGAAAATATCCAGAATGGGAAACTAAGGACGGTTCAAAACCTTTTTTGAGAACTTGGGAGGGGATTAAATGGAAATGAAAAAACCCCACAAAAATTTAGGATTAGTAACTTACCATCTTGAAAAAGCAAACGAACTCCTGGAAGAAATAGATGTGGAGTTTGCCCTGGAAATTAAGGTGTTGCAATATAAAATAATAAATAAATATTTAAACAACTAAAAAAATGAGAAAAATGAAATACTCCCACCGCCTAAAGGCAGGGGTATCTTAAAAAAGAAAGGTTTAAATAGTAGTTATCATTTAATATAATATGGATAAAAAGGATAAAACAAAAGTAGAGATTGAAACAGAAATACTTAATGAATTAATTAAATTAAAAAAAGTAGGAAATACTTATTCAGATGTAATTAGGAAATTATTAAAATGCAAATCCAAAAAACAATAAAATTCAAAGTAGGAAATTTAAGTAACACAAAAAAAGAGAGAATAGATTTAGTTTTACAAAAAAGTTTATCTTGCCTTAAAGACATAATCCAAATATCAATAATTAATAATACAACTTCTAATAAAAAACTTCACCACTTATGCTACAAGGATATGCGAAAAAAATACAAACTTCCTGCTTGTGTAATTCACCAAGCGAGAAATAAAGCAATTGAAATGTTAAAATCTTGGAAAAAACTACAAAGAATACAAAAAAAGAATTTATTACCCCCAAATCCACAAGCATTAAGAATAAGATATGATAATGTTGTATTTAACATTTTAAAAATAGAAAGTAAAAAGTTTGAGTATTTTGTTTCTTTTTTAGTTAATTCAGGTTATAAAAAAGATAAAAGTAGAATTTATATTCCATTAATTGTTAATTCAAAATTTCAAAAAGAATATATTAAAGATTTAGTGAATAAAAATTATAAATTATGTTCTTCTGATTTAGTAAAAAAAGATAAAGATTATTTTATCCATATAACTTTTTCAAAAGAAACTAATCTTCCAAAATTAAATTCTTCTTTCCAACCTATTGGAATTGATGTGGGAATTAATAACCTTGCTGTTGTTTCTGTGGCTCAACAAAAGAATCCTGTAAAGTTCTTTAGTGGAAAAAGATTACTTTGGAAGAAAAAACAATTAAATAAATTGAAGCAGAAACTACAAAAAGATTGTAATGAAAGATTACTTGAAAAAGTTGGGTTAAAAGAACAAAGATATGTAAATCAATTAAACAATGTGATTAGTGCCTATATAATTGAACGAGCAAAGGAATTAGAAAAACCTGTTGTTGTTATGGAAGATTTAAAACATATTTTAGAGACAACAAAAGTTAGAAAAAAACAAAGATATAACCATATAACTTGGGCTTTTAAAAAATTACAAGATATGATTGTGTATAAAGCAAATTGGGAAGGAATACCTGTTGTTTTTATAAATCCATCTTATACAAGTCAAATTTGCCCAAAGTGTTTTTCTACGAACAAAAGAGTTAAGCATTTGTATAAATGTTCTCATTGTGGTTATCAGGCAAATAGTGATTTTGTTGGTTCTGTGAATATTGGAAAAAAATTCTTTGAGTTTATACAATTCAAAGAACAGGCATCAATAAATAATGCCTTGAACACGACTTGTTCTGAGTCAAAAACGTTGAAGATTGGAAGTGTTCAAAACTCTATTAAATTGGAGAATGTTTCTCCTCCCAATCCTAAAGGAATGGGTATCCGAAACATAGAGATTTTATGAAAAATAAGGAAATAAAATTTGCATTTATCTTAGGTTGCAGGGCAGAATACATAAAAGTTTTCCCAGTAATGTTAGAACTTCAAAAAAGAAACGAGGATTATTATTTTATCCATACTGGACAGCACAGTCTTGGAAATTTATGTGAGATTTTTGGAACTAAAAGACCAGATGTTATTTTAAGTCCAGAACCAGATAAAAGCTCAAAATTTAATGCTAAAGAGGCAAAAGCAATAAAATGGGCTTTAGGAATGATTTTTAAAGTAAAAAGGGAACTAAAGAAACTTCCAAATCTAAAATATGTTTTATATCATGGGGACACAATGTCAACTGGAATTTCTGCTGTTGCTTCTTCAAGATTATTTAATTGGTTTAAGAAATATAAAAATGTTCATTTAGAAGCAGGATTAAGAAGTTTTAATATTAAAGAACCATTCCCAGAAGAAATTATTAGAAGGATTGTAACAAAGTTTTCAGATGTTTTAATAGCTCCTTCAGAATTAGCAGAATTAAACCTTAAAAAATACAAAAGAAAGAAAATATTTAAATTAGGAAATACAATCTTGGATTCAGTTGATGTTGCTTCTAAGATAGCCCAAAAAAGAGATTTAATACCTTTTAGTGAAAGATTTGCATTAATTACAGTTCATAGGCACGAAAATATAAAATCAAAAGAAAGACTGAGTAAAATAGTGCAAATAATAAATTCAATTTCTATTCCAATTTATTTTTCTTTGCATGATAATACAAAAGCAAAGCTAATTGAATTTGAAATTTATGATAAACTAAAAGAAAATCCAAATATTCATTTTTTCAAAAATATGGATTATGTTTCTTTTATTTATCAAATGAGTAAATGTTCTCTAATTGTTTGTGATGGTGGTTCAATGCAAGAAGAATCTTTAATATTCGGGAAGCCCTGTATAGTTCTTCGAATGGCAACAGAAAGACAAGAAGGATTGAAAACAAATTTTCAATTTTTGAGTAAGTTAGATGTAGCGAAAACGAAAGAGAAAATTAAGGAATATTTAAATCCAGAATTCAAGATAAAAGATTTTAAAAATCCTTATGGAGAGGTTGGAGTTAGTAAAAAAATTGTGGAGGAGATTAGAAAATGAAATTACATTTTGGATGTGGAAATGAACACCTTAAAGGATATGTGAATTGTGATGTTTCAAAACAAGTAAATCCAGATAAAATAGTAGATTTAGAAAAACCATTACCTTTTGAAGATAATTCTGTTGATGAAATAGTTATTAATCATACTTTAGAACATATAAATAATTTTATTCCTTTAATGAAAGAAATGTTTAGGATTAATAAAAATGGTTCAATTATTCAAGGAAAAGTTCCTCTTTACTGTTCAGTTGGAGCATTTCAAGACCCAACACATGTAAGGTTTTTTACTCCTTTTACATTTGATTATTTTGGAAATAATAGTTTTTCTTATGAAGTTGGTTTTGGAGATGGATATTTTTCAATTATAGAAATAAAATTAAAATATAGTTTTGGTAATTCTTTCTTTAAAATGAATTGGTTAATGAATCCAATTATAAATTTAAATCATAGAATATATTGTAAACTTTTTGCATGGGTTTTTCCTGCGTCAGAAATGAGTTTTAAATTAAAGGTGGTGAAAAAATAAAATGAAAAAATGAAAATACAAACTTGCATAATTATATTAAATTTAAATGGAAAAGATTTTTTAAAAAATTGTTTAAATTCTATAAATAAAAATACTTATTATAAAAATTATAAAGTAATTGTTGTAGATAATAATTCTTCAGATGGTTCTCAAAATTTAATCAAATCAAAATTTAAATGGGTTGATTTAATTGAGAATAAAATTAATAGGGGGTTTTCTGGGGGAAATAATGATGGAATAAAGTATGCTGTAAAAAAATATAATCCAGATTATTTTTATTTGTTAAACAATGATACTTTAGTAGAAAAAAATTGGCTCTCTGAATCAATTAAAACTTCTAAAACCATGGATGCTGGAATCGTTGGTTCAAGACAATTAACATTTGATAAGGAACCCGCAATATCTGCAGGATGGATTAAATCTTTTGGAGTTCATTATTATTTTGGAAATAAAGAAAAAGAAGTTGATTGGGTTTCTGGTGCAGGTTTTTTAGTAAAGAAAGAAGTATTTGATAAAATTGGATTGCTAGATGAGATATATAATCCAGCATATTACGAAGAAACAGATTTAGAAAGAAGAGCAATAAAAGCAGGATTTAAGATATTTCATTCTCCAAAATCAATCTTTTTACATAAAGGGGGAGTTACTTCTAAAAAAGAAATTTCAAACCTTTCCGAATTATTTTATAGAAATAGATTCATTTATTTTTTTAAATATTATGGATTATTATATTTTCTACCAAGAGCATTTTTTGATATTTTTAGAGAATTTAAAAAAGAAAAATTTAAAGGAATCAAAAATCTTTTTAATAACTACAAAAAAGGATATATTTTAATAAAGAAAAATAAGTAATATCTTTATTAAAAAAAATTAAAAGTCAATGGAAATAAAAAATGAAACCAATTAAAGTCTACCTACAATATCCTTGGAAATTCCCCGATAGCCCATATTACAAATATTTAATAGATTCTCCTCCAGAAGGGATTGAATTTCAAAATATAAAAAAACAAAAAGGAGTAATCACAAATAAAAGATTTTTTTGGTTTTCAAATTTTTTAAAAAAGAATATTCGAAAATGGACAAATGAATTAAATCTTGCAATTCCAAATGCACACTTAAGTCCAAAGGGAGATTATGATTTAATTCATTGCGCGCATTGTTTGAGTAAAAATAAAGATAAACCTTGGGTTGCGGATATTGAAATGATTCCCTCTTTTGCAATTTCTGGTTGGAATACAAAGAAAGGTAAAAAAAAAGTAAATAAAATTTTATTAAAAGATAATTGTAAAAAAATTCTCCCTTGGACAGAATCTATAAAAGGAGAAATTATTAAAAATTATCCTGAAATAAAAAATAAGGTAGAAGTTGTTTATCCCGCAATTCCAGAAATAAAAAATTTAAAAAAACCAAAAAATAAGAAATTAAAAGTTATCTTTATTGCAAGATATTTTGATATAAAAGGGGGATTAATTGCATTGGAAACAATGGAAAGATTAAGAAAAAAATATAACATTGAAGGAATTGTTGTATCTAATGTTTCAGAAGACTTAAAAAAGAAATATAACAAATTAAAAATTTATGATTTAATGCCCCAAAATAAATTATTTGAATTAATGCAAAATTCTAATTTGTTTTTATACCCTAGTTCTGTGGATACTTTTGGATTTTCTCTTCTTGAAGCAATGGCATTTGGTTTACCAATAATAACAATTAATACAAATAACACAAAATCAAGAAAAGAAATAATTGAAAATAACAAAACAGGAATAATGTTTGAAGTTAAAGAAAAGTTATCATTTGATAAAATTGGGCAAAAGGAAAAAAAAGTGATAAAAAAATTGGTTGAAAATATGAGCAAGTTAATTGAAAATAAAAAACTGCGGGAGAAAATGTCTAAAGAGTGCATAAAAGAAATTAAATCTGGAAAATTTTCTATTAAAGAAAGAAATAAAAAATTAAAAAGAATTTATCAAGAAGCAATAAAATGAAAAACAAGACGACAATAATAATTCCAACATATAAACCAAAAAAAGAAATCTTTGATAAACTTAAAAAATA
>Ga0222703_1000147_pt1 | contig 16783 bp, 22 predicted proteins | sample AntAcemetage1506_FD_179827 | JGI IMG/M metagenome (GOLD analysis project Ga0222703, IMG submission 179827) | Saline water microbial communities from Ace Lake, Antarctica - #1506 | ecosystem: Environmental > Aquatic > Non-marine Saline and Alkaline > Saline | place: Antarctica: Ace Lake...
AGATCCTTTTTTTTTGCCTCCTTTTTAGCTGTTTATTTGATAGCAGATTTTAAGTAAGAAATTTCGAGTCTGTAATCTGAAGCGCTTAAAATACCTTTTTCAATTTCTTGCTGTAGCTCCTGCAACATCAAAATATTGCCTTCTTTGCTATTAACATCAATGAGCTGTTTTATTACTCCGTGCATGTTTTACCCCTTTCTAGCCTATGCCGTTGTGTGTCTCAAGTCTTAAAAAGCTGTTCCTGCGCCTTTTAGTTAGCTGTCGCAAGGTCATAAAGCGTATTCTGTGCCATTCCTGCATCTATCGAACTATTGAACGCTAATTTTTGCCTTGTCTGGTTTTGCTGTAGTGTTAAAAGCTTCAAGAAATCAAGAACACTAAAGCAGGGGAAACCGTGAACCTCTTCACCGTGTACCAATAATTTATATTCATCTGCCAATTAAATCACCTCCTTTCTATTTTAAAGCTCAATAGAACGCCCAATGCTGGGCGCTCCGTGAACCTTAACTAGTCTTAAGACCTAAAAAATAATAATGACCATTTCTGCTAGCGAAAGCATTATAGAGCGGTTTTCCTTGTTTGTTGTGGCTTATTACTTTTGGCAATAATTTCAATAGGTTTTTGTTCTCCCCAAAGCTTGTGAGCTTGCTCAACCTTTTTCGCTGTGTCTTTTACTTTCTTGCTGGCATAAGATAGCGCCATCGAGTGTAGTCGTTTGTCTGGGTTATCTTTCAAAAATTGGTGATACTCTTTAGCATCTGCGAGCTGTTCAATAAAAAAATCAATACTTTCAGGCATAGATAAATCAATTTTCTTAGCCATTCTTTCCCAATAGTTCGCCTTTGCTTCGTGTTCAAGTGCTTTGTCTTGAAACTCTACAGATTTTCCCATGTTTCTCCATGCATCATCAAACAATTTTCTGTGTCTTCTTTCGCTATGATGACCAATTTTTATTGGTTCACCTAAAGACAAAAACCCGTTATCTTTGTTTGATTTATTATAATAATCATCGCTTTTAGTTTCTGCACTGCCAGCCCATGTATTATATTTATTTGCTTTATTTTCCGCTCTTTCTTGACTGTTGAACCCATCTGCTCTAGTTATAGAATAAAGAAAAGTTGGCTCATCTTGTGTCCCTCTATATCCAACCAAATTATGTATAATGTGTTCGTTTTCTTTGCCGTACTTAGTGGTTATTATAATCGCTTCCCCTGCTTCATGCTTTTCAGTACATTCGGCAATCCATACGTTCGGACAATATTTTTTGTAATTATTCATTTTGTTTTGCTCCTCGTTTATTTGATTTGTTTTACCTGTTGATGCTTTTATCCTTTCTTGATTATTATTATAAGTCTGCCCCTATCTTACATTAATAGTCTGCCCAATGCAAGCTATTTTTAAACATGTATTTCCCCTTATTATATATATAGCTATTATTAAATACTATAATTACTCCACTATCCTATATTTAAAACCCTAATACTATAACCAATACATTAAACTATAAGTACTAAACTGTATTAATGCTCCCTAACTATATTTATATATCGATAACTTAATGTTCTGTTGATAACTTAAGCGTTAACTAGTTTATATCTAATAAGAGCTAGGTAGTGTGCACAGATGTTGCCTAGTGTTTGCTATCATTAGTCTAGGCATATTAATTGCACGTATTTGCGCATGGTTCGGTGTCCTATCAATGATTATATCTAGAACAATAGCACAATTAAGAAACAGATAGCCTTGTTGCTTCCCTTGTACCCCTTACTATTATTGAGTTGTAGCACACTATGTCGCATAATAAACATTATGTAATGCAGCCTTAAGCATTACTAACTATCAAGCTATGCCTGGGCTACAGCTCTATTGTGGTGCTATCCTGGGTGCTATGCCTAAACCTACTAAATAGCTATGCGCCTGGGCTTCGTTTCCCTTATATCAAGGGGGTAGTCCATTTATGAAAACCCGCACCCCCCAACCAAGGTTCCACGTACCAAATTATTATATATTTTTCAAAGTGCATTAAGTTATTTCAATATGATTGCAATCCTGAAGCGAGTAGTTTATATTAGACTTATACCGAGAAGAACATAAAGGAGACAAAGACATGCAAGAAACCTACGAAGAAGTAATTAGAGATCTCAATGAAGTAGCTGGATAGGCAGGAGCTTTGTAGTGAGCAATAAATTATCGGCTGAAGAATTAGTAGAGCACCTATCACATAATATTTGATCTAAATAGTTTTAATTTTCAGTTCGATATATGGAGAGAAATGGAATATTACGACAATTTCATTATTCACATGAGCAGAGTGCTGAAGACAGATACGAGCATCCCGATAATAGTTTGCCCAAGAGGACATGTTCTGGATGGTTATCATAGAATAGCCATGAGGCTCTTAATCGACAATAAGACAACTATACAGGCATACAGATTAAAGAAAATGCCAAAACACGATATGGACATGATAAAGGGCGAATGGGTGGATGTTAAGAGATAGCTTTCCTAAAGAACTTGATTCTGGATCTAAAGTATGAGTATTATGGAAGCAACGGAAAAAAAGAAAGGCGGAGACAGCATGAAGTATACGGTGATCATTAAAGAGACTACGGAGGCTGTATTGGTTGTAGAGGCTGATAACGAAGAGGAGGCCAAGCAAAAGGCTACCGAGATGCAAGAGAGTGGACCTTGCGTGTGGGAAGTCACTAACACGGATATAAACATTGGTAGTTGAGCGCATGGCCGAAGAGATATCGGATAAGGAATCAGAATGAGCGAAGAAGAATTGAAAGCTTTGGTTAAGAAACAAAAGGCTAGAGAAAAGCAACGATTAAGAGACAGAGATACCAACGCTAGGTTAGGGCAAACATCTGAGCGTATTATTAATTCTATCTCTGTTGATGATATTATATTCAAACACACGGAGTATATGATGGACTTTGATAGCGTTGCCGTGATGATTAATGTAAGTAATAATTAGGAGGTTGGTAGTGGGATTTTTATCAGGAATTTTAGAGTTCGTGGCAGAAGAAGTTATAGATGTTTTAGATGTTATAACTGGATGTAAATAATGGAAGTCAAAGCTGACTTTAGATTAAGGCCTAGGGTTATTGTGGCTAAGAACCTTGTTCCAAAGGTTGAAGCTGTTGCTGAGAAGCAAAAGACTAGCGAGCGTAGAAGGGGATGGATGGCATGAATGGAAAAGACCAAAAATTGAGAATAGATGAGATTATCGCTGAGCAGATGACGATAAGCACTGACCAGATTGGAGCTAAGGACAATCTTGAAGAGGATCTATTTATGGACAGCTTGGATAAGGTTGAGGTTCTTATGGCTATTGAAGAAGAGTTTAATATCGAGATAAACGATAAGCTCGCTATTGAGACTATGACAACATTCGACCTTTATGAAGTAGTCCAGGATCTATCTCTGTAATGGCCGATATGATACCTATTACTGGTGGCATGGAAGCTATTGATGAGGACAAGCAGGAGCTTTCAGCAAACTTTGAAGTGCTGGACCAGCTTGGAGCAATAATACAGGCAGACGTACAGAAGCTTAAGGATTGCGCTCATTATATGTCAGATGTAAGTGCGGATAAGGATGGCATAATCAGAACTAATGCTTTATTACATCCAGGAACTCTTAAGACATATCTTGAATGCGTTAATCTGATCACTAAGACTACAAAAGAACTTCTTCAGATAAAAAAACAGGCTAAAGGAAAAGGATCTGGTATCGAATGGCTTCTTGAAGATCTGGGCATAGAATGACCCAAAGATATTGTAGCGTTTGTAAAAAGAAAACTCGTAGTGTTTTTAAGCTCACCGAAAAGGGCGTTGAAACGTTTAAGTGCGAGAATGGACATTACTCCCCAATTATAAAAGAAAAGCCCAAGGATGGGCCTATATTCATTGTTAAATGTGATGGATTTCATGGTTGAAGCTGATTGGAGAATAGATTTTGATAGAGTCTGCAAGCTAGCAGAAAAAGAAAAAGGATGGAAGCTTCACGATAGAATGTGGCGATTAACTTCTGGAAAGCTCTATAAGATCCAGAACAAGGCTGGCAAGACAGTTCCTTTTATTCCAACAGAAATACAGATATCAATGCTTAAGCAGTTCACTGGCCGTGACATAGTTCTTAAGGCTAGACAGATAATGTGTACTACATTGGTTATGATAATGTTCCTGGATGCTTGTCTGTTCGAGGACAACATGGAAGCCAGAACGATTGCCGATGATGATGGAACTATTGAAAAACTGTTCAAACGTGTTCAGTTCGCATACGATAATCTTCCAAAATTTATGAGAGAGCTGTTCCCTTTGAAGGCTAGTAATAAATACGAAGTCAAAATTAAGAACAGGAATAGTCACTATCAGGTTTGCTTATCTACTCACGGAGATACTGTGCGTATGTTGCATTTCTCTGAGGCCAGTTTTATACCAGGCCAGCACGTTAAAAAAAGAGTTGGTGAGTCTATAGAGACAGTACCTCAGAATATCGGAGAGACAGTAATTATCTTTGAGAGTATCGCTAATGGTGGAGATGGAATGTTTGCCGATATGTATAGACAAGCTTCTAAAGGCGAGAGCGAATATAACGGAATATTTTTTACCTGGTACGATCACTATGAGTATATCCAGACTGTCACTGCTACCGATATTAAGATGATTGACGAAACTCTTAACGAAGAAGAAAAAGTGCTGATGGAGAAACATGGTCTTGGTTATGATCGGATAGCCTGGAGAAGAACAAAGATAAGATCAATGTTAGGCGCAAGCTATGAAGAGAAGCTTGAAGTGTTCAAGGTAAAGTACCCTGAGAACGACAAGGATTGCTTTCTTCTAACCGGAAGCCAGGTGTTCAGCCCAAGACTCATAGATATTTATAAAAACGATCCTGACGCTTGCTTCTTAAAACCAATAAAGATTTATAGCTTCGACGTATTGGATGTATTCGTAGAACGGCCAGGTGGAGAAGTCTTGATATATCACGAACCGGATCCTTCCAGGAAATATGTGCTTGGCGGAGATGTTAGCGATGGGACCAGTAAAGGCGATAGAAGCAAAGCGTTTATACTAGAGGTAGGCACTTCAAGAGTTATGGCCTTATACGATGCCATGAACACGCCTCCAGAGGTTTTTGGTAGTAGGTGTGCAACATTAGGCGTTTATTATAACTATGCTACCGAAGCTATAGAGAATAATTTTAGAGACAGTTGCGTTAAGGAGCTGATCAGAAGACGATATCCGAACGTATATTATCATGGCATGGAAGAAGGGAAACCTTTAAGAAGCTGGGGATGGAATACTAACGATAGAAGCAAGCGATTGATAATCGACCAGTTTAAATACGATTTTGAATCTAACGAGGTTTGGCATGCGCTTCCAGAGAAGCTTTTAATAGAGATGGAGCATTATGTTGAGCTGGATAATAAACGCACTGAAGCAAGCCAGGGATATCACGATGACTTCATTATGTCGTTCGCTATAGCTAACTATCTGGCGCTGAAATTGCCTTCTTATCAGAAGCGAAATGACAAGCCAACTGAGAACCTAGAATACAAGAAGATATTGAAAGATGGTGGAATGTTGGGTTATCATGGGAGTAAAAAGGGAGCGAGGAATTTTAATGATGGTGGAATATAGTGTCGGATTAGTTGCGCTTGCAATCGTAACATTAGGAGTTGTAGTGGTTAAGGCTATGACGATAACTTCAAAGAATTCTCAGGACTTACATAAAACGTTAACGGCAGTTGCAGGGAAAAGCAAAGAATACGCAACAATAAAGGCCGTTGATAGAATAGACGAAGTTAAGAAAGTTGTTCAAACACCTAAGCCGAAAGAGGCTGAGGAAAAAGACGGAAAAGAGGATATGTTCCTATGAAATTAACTAATGAGAAAATAGCAAACATCGCATATAACGCAGTGAATAATTGGAGTATGTCTGGCCCATATAGAGAAAAGACTGCTGATAAAATACTAAATATTAAGTTCCTTGATGGCGAGCAATGGCAATATTTCTCCAGGAGAACCCAAAAATTTACCGAGCTGGTTCCGGCAGAGAACGTTCCAAAGGTTACTGCTAATATGTTCGTGCCTTATGTTGAGTCAGTTAAATCAAAGATACTATCAATGAATCCGTCTCCGGTAGTTGTTGCTAAGACTAGAGATTGGTCTGATGTAACGCTAGCACTTAATTATCAGAAAATGTTCCAGGGTATTCTGGAGAATATAAACTTTAAAGACAAGATGCAGGATCTTATTGATGTACAGCTAGTATGCGCTGGAGTATTCTTGCTTCCGTACTGGAATAAAGACATTGACGATATTGACGTAGAGGTTATAGGCGACATAGCTTCTTACTCTGATCCATTAGCTAAAGATCCGAAGAAAATGAGATATTCTTGTTTCTTTGATGTTATGAGCACCGAGTATATTAACGAGAAATATAAGAAGAAATATTCTGCCGATAAACTAGAGAACGCTATGGATGGATGGTACTTGGATATCTATAAAGAGCTTCAAGGTCTTGGGGATAAACGTAATGGCAAAAGAACTGGTGTCTCAAACAATATCGAGATTAATGATGCGACTATGATCGTTAAAGTTTTCTACAAAGATGGTAAGGTCAATAAAATGGCTATTGTGGCTAATATGTTTAGAGGTCAGCCTGAGGTGCTAGAAACTATCACTTTAGAAGCAGAGCTAATATATATACCATACTACAGAAACTTCTTCTCTAAGCAGGGAAGAACGCCTTTAACTGGACTAAGAAGTGTCCAGCGTGACATTAACCAAATGTTAACCAGATCTAAATATGATTTTTCAAAAAGAGAAAAAATGCTTATTGATGAAAACTCAATAGAGCTATCGCAGGATATAGATACTTTTGATATGGCCGGAGATGAGATTGTTAGGTATACGTCTAAGATACCTGGCCAGTTGCCTGTTAAATGGGATCCTTCTCATCCAAAGACTATGGATTTTAATATGTGGATTAGGATGTGGGGAGAAGCTGGCGGACAGTCAGAAGCTTCAAGAGGGAATTCTCCAACATCTCAAGCTAGTGGGAATCTTACTGCTATGCTTATCGACCAGGATGAAACTAAAATCGGTAACGCTAAATCAAACCTACAAGTTGGGTTTAAGTTTTTATTTAAAGAGATGATGAAAGTTATTCATAAAAATTATTCTAACGAGAGAGTTGTTACTATTATGGGCCGAGAGCGTGGATGGCAGTCTTATTCTTATTCAATGTTTAAGGACAAAGATCTTAATAAGTTTGATGTTTCGGTTAACATAGGCGAGTCTATGCCTAATACGCCAATGGCCAGGCTGGACATGGCTCTTAAAATAGCTCAGTTTGGATTGTATAACGATATGCCTAATCCTTTTGAGAAGTTAAGAGATCTAGCTGGTCTTACTATGTATGAATTTGATGTTATTGATCAACATACGGATAAACAAAACTATGAGATAGAGCAAATAATCAAAGCTGGATCGGGAGATCCTATGCCTGGCGTATCTGTTACTGATGACCAGTTCAAACACGTTGGAGTCTTGATAAAGTTTATTAACACTAGAGACTTCGCAGATTTAGGCGAAGATAAGCAACAGTTAATATTTGCTCACCTGGGACAACACCAGGAGATTATTACGAAGATGGTTCCTCCTGCTCCAACGCAAGGGACTGTTGATCCTCAGGCACAGCAAAATGGGCAAGGTCCGAACATGAAACAATCCCCACAACAGGGGCAAGGCACTGTTCCGAAGCCAGCGTAGTGTATACATTCGAGTAAATAATTGTTATATTGGAAATGATTAAGTTAATAACGGAGGCAAGACATGACAGGCAAAAAAAAAGACGATAAAGAAAATAACAACGAAGAAAATAATAATGAGGATGGTGACGATAAAGATATACTTGACGAGTTGCTAGATGGAGTTGGTGACGATGCTGATGATGAATCAGAAGAAGACAACAATGACGATAGTGATGCTGATGATAAAGGGGAGGATGACAAACCTGTATCAATGAAAGAGCTTAAGAAGCTATTGGAAAGTTCTGGTAAAAGTGGGACTGATCTGGAGAAGTTCAAAACAGAAATGCTTGGGACTATGAAAGATATGTTAACTCCTTTGCTAGCTGGACAAAAGCAGATAGAGCTAAAGAAAACTGTTTTAGATTTCGAGGTAAAGGTTAAAGCTGAGCTTCCGGGGTTTGAGGTAGATATGGATATGCTTGAGTATCATCTTAGTTCTGGAAAGAATAGGAAAGATGCTTTGAAAATCCAAGTCGATGCTGAGAAAAAAAGAGCTAAGGCTTATGGGTTCGAGAAAGAAGAAGGTAGTGATGGTTATGATGGTGGTGGTGATCCTGCTGAGTTGAAGGATTTTGATCCTACTTATCACAAGAAAAACGCTAAAGAATTTAAGAAACTGCCGAAAGACGAAAGACAAAAGTATTTTACGAAGTTGGCGAACTTTGTAAGGTCAAACAAAAAACGATAAAGGGGTAAACGATGACTACATTAAATTTTAACACAAGTTCAAACGCTGGTTCAGTTGTAGAAGTATGGTCTGACCAGGCTATTGATGATAGAAGAGAGATGGCTATTTTTGAATATCTTAAGGATTATTCAAACGCTATCGTGAGACAAGATGATCCAGGATTAAGAACTAAATATCCTAGCCCAAGCGAAGCATATAAAATGACTTACCATAACAAAGCTAAATTAATTGGTGCTGGTGTAACTAATCAGGCTTCATTGACTGGTAAAGAAGAAAAAGTAAGAAAAAATACTTTTAGTTATACAGCTCAGTTCAGAAGACATGCTGTTGCGAATGATGAGTATATTCCTAATGCTGATATCTCTGAAGCAGATTATATGTTGGACCAAAGATCTTTGCTTTCCGAATGGAACGCAAACGATAAACAGAATCAAGATATTTCAAGAATGATGAGCGGTGCTGTTTTAAAATCATACGGTAATGGTGCTGTAGGAGCGTTTGCTTCTATCACTTCTTCTCATATTTTAGATGACGATACATTCGTTGTTCTAAAGAAAACTTTGGCTCGCTATAATGCTTCTCCAGTTTGGATGTCAGATGACTCAGAAAACGGTAATAGCTTTAGGGGATATGTAATGTTAGTTGATGAGACTGTTGCTGAAGCCATGATAGCTTCTACTGACTTCTCAGCTTTCCTTGATACATATTTTGAAGGTCATGGATGGGAATCTCCGTTAGCAAAAATTGCTTATGGTAAAAAACAGAATATGGCAATCATACCTGTTGAGCCAAGAGTAGGGTTTGGTTCTCCATTAAGACCTGAACTTATAATTGCTAAAGATACTGCATCTTTAGCTAACAGTGCTAATGTAGACTTAACAGTTGGTCTTCCAACTTATGATCCAGATACAGGCACTTATGATGATTACACTAATGACACTTCTGGTGTTATTGAGTTTACTCAGTATCTTACTGACTACATGGCTTCTGCTGGAGCTACTAGTGCTGGAGTTCTTTGTAAGATAGTTCAAGCTGATGGTACATTAATTTCTGGGATAACTATTAAATTAGGTTCTAGTGCAACTTCGTACACTATTAACGTAGCAAACGCTTCTGGTGATGCTATCGTTCTTAAGGCAGGAGATAAGATAATTGTTCTTAGTTCTGCTGTAATGGCTCTTGGTGCAAATGCTTATATTTCTCACCAATCAGCTCCATATTTTACTGGTCAAAATTATGATTATAACTTTGAGCAAGGTATTGGGGTTAACTATTGGGAAGGTGGAGTTCTGGTAAAAGATACTCAGAACATTGCGAACAATATTGTTATTGATTTCGTTTACGCATCGTAAGATTTGTTAAGACCAGTATTGCCAAGATAAGATTGATAATAGATAAACCGACAGGGTAGTCTTAGCGCTACCCTGATTAACCTAAAGGGAGTTGACCATGAACAATTACTTAGTTAAATTTACAGGATATATGCTTCCCTCAGGAAGACAGATGGCTGTTGAAGGAGTTAATATAACTGTTTCTCCTGGAAAAATAGTTGTTGATTGTTTTGAGGAATTAAAAGCAAAGGGAGCGCTTGATCCATATAGCGCAAAGTTTAAAGAAAAACTTGTTAGCTTATATGCAACGTTAATTTTGAATTATAAATTTGAACCTTATTTTTCTTTAGAAAAAGCAAAGTTTATAATGATTGATACTAGAAATGATGATATCCTTTTGGCTCTTCAAGAATTACAGAATTCTAAAGAAGAAGCCATGATAAAAGAAATGCAGAACAAACAATCAGATTTGCGTGTAAAAATGGGATCAGATGTAGAGTCACTTAGACAGATGCTTGTTACTGCTATGCTTAAGAATAAGGGTGCTGTTTCTAAGGACGAGATGTTTATATTTAAACAAGAATCCGTGTTGAAAACAAGTCCTGAGATGCCTATGACTGACAGACTAACTGTTGAAAAAGAAATAGCATCTGCTCAAGCTAGACTAGAAACTTATAAAAGTAAGTTAGCTAGAGAAGAAGCAGGTATCGCAGAAAAGGTTTCTGAATTAAAAGCTACTAGAGAAGAAGACATTAAAGATGTTGGAACTGAGTATTTAAAAGTTATCAATAAGCTTAAAGCTGATAATGATGAAAAGCTTAATGCTAAATCTGATGCGCTAGTTGCAAGAAGAGATGCTGAGCTTAATATTATTCAGAAGGTTATAGAGATGGACATTGAGCTTCCAGACTCTCCTCTTGAAAAGTTACTTGATGATATGACAGTTGCAGAGCTTAAGGAGCTAGCTGTTAAGTATGAGATCGAGCTTACTGAAACTTTAAAAGATAAAATAGTCGATCAGATTATCGCTTCTAAAAAGTATGAAGCATAAGCTACTCTCTCTTCTATTAGGATTTTTAATAACAGCCGGGCTTTCTTTCCCGGCTGTTTCTTTCGACCTTTCTCACTATAACGACAACAGCACTTTTTATAAGCTATACGGAGCTTCTTTCGATGCTTCTGATGATTACCATAAGAGTTATGTCTCCGGAGAGTATTACGAGTCATCTAGCACGACTAGATTGGACATCTATGCTGGAGTTGATTGGAATTTAAAGGCCAAGATAGTTCCTTTTGTTTTCACTAACTACTTTTATCACAATAGAATGAATTCTGATTATTTAAGAACAGGTATCGGATCTTACTATATGCTTGATGATTTATTCTTCACTCATAAGATAAGCCTGGCTCTAGTATCAGAAACAGGGAAAAGTGACATAATGTTGTCATGGAGGTATAAGGCATGGAAGGATTTCAAAGAGTTTGGGTTTAAATATACGGCAACTCTTATTGAGCGAGACTTTACGTCTAAGTCAGAAATTTACTTTAATATAAACAAAAACATAAAAGCACAACTTACGGCCCATAACGTATATAGCAACAGAGGCCAGGACAATACGCTAACGTTTGGATTAAGCTTCAAATTCTAGCATAGTCTTGGGTATTCACTAAAAATTTGCGATAATGAAAGTAATGAAATAATCTAAGGAGTTTATTATGACTAATGGAAATAAGGAAGTAGTTGATGTTGTTAATGTTGTACTTACAAGTGATTATACTGTAGAACCAATATATTATGGTAGCAGGATGCTTATCTGTAGAGGACTTTATTTTAGCACTGGAGGAACACTGAAGTTTACCAATAGCGTAGGAGATGCAAAAACACTTACTGTTGTTGCTGGCCAGATGGATATTAGCGGAGTTCAGAAAATACTAAGCACTTCTAACGGAACTACTGTTGGCGCAATAACTATATTATACGGATAAAGTAATCGTGTTTAAAAAGGCGATACTTTTATTTTTATTTAGTTTCCTATTCGGAGCTTATGTAAAAGAGTTTCTTCCTAGTGCAGATTTTTATGCTGGAGAAGAATTTGTAGAAGTTTCTTTTTTTGGACAAGTAATATCTGCCAATACTTCAATAGATTTAGTTGTAGGCGGTATCGGAGGCTACGCTTCAATAGAATATAACATACCGAACATAGCCTCTCTGAATGTTGAGTGGAGAGATGGAAGATCTTACGGAATATCAAATATCGAAATGATCAACGGAAAAACTATTACAGATTTTCCCGGAAGCAGAGCTTATATAACTATTCCTAATTATAGCGCAAGCGACATTTATATTACCGGAAACATTCTCACTAGGCGTATTCCTAGCATAGAAAATATGTGGGAGCAGTTTACTGTTGCCGGAGAACTTGTAGCGTCTTCTAATGTTAGCTCAAACTATGCAAATATTGGAGATCCTATCAACATGGAAGGATATACAAGGGCCGGAATTTATGTTGACTATACGTCAAATGACAGTCTTACTCTAAATATAAAAGTTGTCGGCCTGTCTTCGTTAGATTCCGGAGAGTACGAATTATACGGAGTAAGGACAAGACAGCTAACCGACACTGGCTATTCTAAGGTTTATTACGAGTTCGACATAGGAACGCTTCCATACATACAATTAAAGACCAAGGTGGACAGCTTAGGATCTTCTCCTGGAGAATTAACAGTTAGCATAAGCAAGAAATGGAGAAACTAGATGGTCGGGTGGGTTCCGAACGAAGATGAGCTAAGGGACATTATAGAAAAATACCTCACTGCATATCTACATCTAGACCAGACAACACCACAAAGCATAATCAATGGCAGTGCTTCTGTAATAGCACCTACTAGCGATTTACATATAGCTAATAAATATTACGTTGATTCTAATGTCGATTTAGATGGTGGATTTGCTAATTCAGTGTATTTAATATCACAAATATCAGATGGAGGTGGGGCATAATGGCTTCAAGAATACAAATAAGAAGAGATACGGCAGCGAATTGGACTTCGGCAAACCCAACATTAGCACAAGGTGAGATGGGAATTGAAACAGATACACTTAAAATAAAAATAGGGGATGGCACTACTGTTTGGACATCATTGGCTTATTATACTACTGCTGGAGGTGTATCTCTTTTACTTGACCAAGACCCTGCTCAAACATTTACTAATGGAACTGTTACTGGTACAGGATTATTAAAAGTAACTTCTGGAGAAGTTGGATTAGATACTACTAATTACTTTGATATAGCTACTGATGATACAGACGATATAACCGAAGGGGCTAATAAGTTTGTAACAGCAACAGATATAACTAATCTTGGCAATTTATCAGGAACTAATACAGGTGATAATACAGTTTGTACTTCTGGAGCAGCAACAACAGCAGTAACATTATTAACACCTAGAGCAATAGCAGGTGTTAGTTTTGATGGAACAGCTAATATATCTTTAAACAATAACGCAATAACTAACGGTGCTGGGTATATAACAAGCTATGTAGACACGACTTATACTGCTGGTGATGATTTGCTACTAACAGGAACAGTATTTAGTAATACTGCTCCTAATATTGTTCAGACTACAGTAACAGGAAATGCTGGAAGTGCTACAGCTTTAGAAACACCTAGAGCAATTAACGGAGTAGACTTTGATGGTTCAGCTCCTATCACAGTTACAGCAGATGCAAATACTCTTAGTGGTACAGAACTAGCTAGTAGCGTAGTAACATCTTCGCTGACAAGCGTAGGAACTATCACAACAGGCGTATGGAACGCAGGAGCAGTTACTTCTAGTGGTGGTATATCAGGTACTACAGGTACGTTTAGTGAGATAAATGTTAATGGCCCATTAACAGCAATAGAATCAACTATGCCGATAATTAAAGCACCCAGCACAGGTAAAACTGTTGCTATTGAGAGCATCAAGGTTAGAGAAGGTGAAAGTGGAGCTTTCGTTGATTTGGTTACAGGGAATAAAGGTTGGCATGGAATGACAGCTATCGGAAATGATGTATATGCTTGTGTTTATAATGGTTCTATCTGGAAGTCTACTGATGGTGGAGCGTTTGTTGACTTGGTTGCAGGGAATACAGGTTGGGTTGGAATGACATCTATAGGCAACGATGTATATGCTTGTGTTTATAATGGTTCTATCTGGAAGTCTACTGATGGTGGAGCGTTTGTTGATTTGGTTACAGGGAATAAAAATTGGCTGGAGATAACAGCTATCGGAAATGATTTATATACTTGTATTAATAATGGTTCTATCTGGAAGTCTACTGATGGTGGAGCGTTTGTTGATTTGGTTGCAGGGAATAAAAATTGGCGTGGGATAACAGCTATCGGAAATGATTTATATGCTTGTGTTGAAAATGGTTCTATCTGGAAGTCTACTGATGGTGGAGCTTTCGTTGATTTGGTTACAGGGAATAAAAGTTGGCGTGGGATAACAGCTATCGGCAATGACGTATATGCTAGTGTTAATAATGGTTCTATCTGGAAGTCTACTGATGGTGGAGCTTTCGTTGACTTGGTTGCAGGGACTAAAGCTTGGCGTGGAATGACATCTATTGGCAATGATTTATATGCTTGTGTTTATAATGGTTCTATCTGGAAATCCACCTACACAGCAGATGTTAATGTTGCAGGAGATGTAAACGTTGGCGGAGATTTAATCACAACAACTAAAACACCAGCTAGTGCTTCTGCTACTGGAACAGCAGGAACAATAGCCTATGATGCTGATTATATTTATGTATGTAGAGCAACAGATACTTGGAAAAGGATTGCAATAGCAACATGGTAATGAAGAAGTTTTTACTAATACTACTATTATCGTTTAGCTAATGTTGTTACAAAATAAGGAGGACAAGATGTCAAATAAAAAAGGTTCATGCGGGAATAAACCCAGAGTAGGTAAAGTTGGAGATAGAAAAGGTCAAGGTATGCGACAAGGTAATAGAAGAAAATAAGGTTAATTTGATAAAAATTAATAAAGAACATACAATATAAAGTAAAGGTGGTAAGCATGGTAGCAAATACAACATTAAGTACAATAGCTGGAGATCAAGGAATAGTGGCGTTAATAGAGATAAGATAGCTTAATGTAGAATAATTTGTGAATAAAATGTACAATAAAAGTATACAAACAAACATTAGGAGTAATAAATGAAAAAATATCTCAGTCTATTAATCATATCGATATTGTTAACAGGATCATTAGGGTTTAGCATAAATCAAACAAAGGTTACTGGTAAAATTATAAGGGCCAGAGAAGGATTTATCTCTGAAGGAACATCTCAGCTTGATACTATCGAGACAGACTCTCTTAATTTTATATCAGGATCTCCGGTATCAATAGGAGGGGAAGCGGTAATATATGGAGATGTCACTCCGTACCAGCTTATAAACCATAGTCAGATAACTATTACGGCTGATTACACAGCATCTACCAGGGAATATATTTTCTGTAACGCTACAAGTAACGTGATAGTTGTAACACTTCCGGCACAAGCAGAAAAACTGCAATATACAATCAAGAAAACAGATGATAGCGAAAACTCTGTAACCATATCAGGTGATGCTAGCGAAACAATAGACAGTGAACTTACACAAACTTTGACAACTGTTAATCGGGTGATGACCATCGTGTCAGATGGCACCGAATGGCAATCAATATAAATTAAGGAGTAATAAATGAAAAAATATCTCAGCCTATTAATCATATCGATATTGTTAACAGGATCATTAGGGTTTAGCATAAATCAAACAAAGGTTACTGGTAAAATAGTTACTGCCAGAGAGCAGTTTATATCAGAGGGTACTGCGTCCATAAATTTCTTAGAAGCTGGAGCGGTAACTGTAGATAGTTTAGTTGCCGGGAATATAGCGACAACTGGAGACTTAAAAGTTTCTGGAGATGCGGTAATAGATGGATCATTAAGTGCCACTACAGGTACTTTTAGTGGTGGCATATCAGGTACAATAGTAAGAGAAGCAGTTACAACAATAGTTTCTAGTGCAACACCTACAATAAATTCAGATAATTGTGCATACGTAACAATAACAGCTCTGGCAACTAATATTACAAGTATGACGACTAACTTATCAGGAACACCTACTAACTTCCAAAAATTAATATTTAGAATAAAAGATAACGGTACCTCACGTTCTATAACATGGGGTTCTGATTTTGAAGCAAAAGGTGTTGCTTTGCCTACAGCTACTACAGCTAGTAAGGTATTAGCTACAGGCTTTATATATGACACAGTAACCTCCAAGTGGGGATGCGTAGCTTCAGTAGAGGAGTCATAATGTTTAAAAGACTACTTCTTCCACTATTACTAGCATTTTCTTTGGCATTTCCTGTTAGCGTTGAAGCTCTAGTAGTAGCTGGTGGTGGCGGTGGTGGCCAAACACATGGTGGTGGCGGTGGAGCTGGTGGGTACCTTTATGAGGCAACGTTAAACGTACTCGTTCAATCATATTCCGTAACAGTTGGAGCTGGTGGTGCTGGTTCAACAGCAAGTACAGCAGGGGAGAACGGAAGCAATTCTATATTTTCTACAATGACCGCAATAGGAGGAGGTGGAGGATGTGGAAATGGTGGTTCTGGTGCTGGAGGGCTTGCTCAAGTTGGTGGTTCTGGTGGTGGTAGCTCTTCTTATGGAGGACATAGTGGCGTTGTAGTTGGAGCATCTGGAACAGCAGGACAAGGAAATAAAGGAGGGGACTCTGCAAGCACTCATGCTACTGATTATTCAGCTGGTGGCGGTGGTGGTGCTGGTGCTGTAGGACAAACAGTTCCTTCAATAACAGACCCTGGAGATGGCGGAGATGGCTTATCGAATAGTATATCAGGTACTGCTACATATTATGCTGGAGGAGGAGCAGG
>Ga0222703_1000149_pt1 | contig 16766 bp, 5 predicted proteins | sample AntAcemetage1506_FD_179827 | JGI IMG/M metagenome (GOLD analysis project Ga0222703, IMG submission 179827) | Saline water microbial communities from Ace Lake, Antarctica - #1506 | ecosystem: Environmental > Aquatic > Non-marine Saline and Alkaline > Saline | place: Antarctica: Ace Lake...
ACCTCAATTTTTCAGTAGATACCCTAAACTAGTTGCAGGTGCAATCAATGCTCCTAAAGTTGTATCAAGAGATCCTTCTGTATTAGCAAGACAAAACTTGTTAGCATCAGGGCAAGCAACAGCTACAATAAGTGAGTTACGTAATAATCCGCAATTATTTACAAGCTTACCTTCACAAAGCATACCTACCTTATCTTCCGGAGGATTAGTTCTTTATGGTTCAACAGGTAAAGGATATATCTCCGGATCCAGAGTATCTTTTCCTCATGAAGTTAGTACTCCTTCCTTTCAAAAGAGAACTGGTTTTTCAGAAAGTGATGCCTTTGCTAGTGGTGTAGGTTTAAAAATTGGTGAAGGAAGTTATAATCCTTCAGAGATCGTAAATTCTTTCTTAGATATAAAAGGTGGAGAAACATTATCACAATCAGCTGCAAGAGTAAGAGAAGATAATATAATCACACAAACTTTAGCTGAAGGAGAAAGGCTAAAAGGTAATGAATGGATTACTCAAACCAAAGAAGTTCCTGTACAATTAAGATCATCATCTAATTTAATTAGTGGTAAATCAGATAAACAAATGAGTTGGATTGGTCAAGACCTTGCTAAAGAATTAGGTATGACTAATTATGGTGGTCCTAGACAAGCGACTAAAACAACATATCAACCATCATCTTTATCTGGTGATTTCTTATCTGTGCCTGGTGGTATTTACGGAGTTTCTGGTGAAACTAAAAAAACAAGTCCACCATTACTATATCCTGGTGCTACTGATTTTAATTTTGATGTAACAAAAGAAAAAGATTTTAGAAAGAAATATGGTGAAGCAACAGCAGGTGATGTTGTTAGAAAGTTACAAGCTGAAGGAAAAGCCGATCTTAAAGATGTTGATAGAACACGTGAATTAGTATATGGTGTTGCTGGAGTTAAAGTAGAAAAAGCACGAAAAGAAATTAAAGATACAAGATTACTTAGTGATATTGAAACAGGTTTTTATTCAGAGTATGGAAAAGACTTTGGTACATTTAAAGAAACAACCTTAACACCAGAAAATAAGAAACGTATAAACGAACTAAATACTTTAGTAAATACTTTAGAAACCCAGACAACTAAAAAACTAGATGGTAAAACATTAAAACAATATGAATCATCAATCAAATCACAAGAAACTTCAATGTTAAAATCTAGAGATGTATATTCGACTTACATAATTAATCTTGAAGGAAAGAGTGCTACAAAAACACAATTAAAAAAGATTGAAACATTATATGACAAATCTGAATCTGACAGAAAAACATATAATGGTATGCTTGATAAATATGGAAAGAGAACAGATAAGATAAATGAAAATGTTAAAAAATTAGATAGTTATGATGATATTATACAACAATCAAATGTAGAAGTAAAAGTCAGAAGAGATTTTATTGATGAGTTACGAGAGAAAGAAAAAACATTAAGAGAAACAGAACCAAGATTCTTTGATAGAATTGATAGAAAACCAACGGGTAATAAACTAAAAGATACTACATCCTGGATTGCAAGTGCTGCTATTGGTAGTGTTAATGTAATTCCTAAAGCTTTAACATTTAGAAAAAGCGTTAAAGATTATAATCTTGGTTTAGAAAGTTATAGTGAACTTGTAAAAGATTATGAAAAATTTGATGAGATAGGAAAAGAAAAAAAACCAATACCTAAACAACTTGATGAATCATTATTTTATTTAACCGCTAAAACTTCAAGACCAAGCGAATATGATGTAGCCGAAAATATATTTGCTAGAGAAGGAGAGGGATTAAAAACCACTACTAAATATTTTGGTGGAAAAGCAAGAGATTATTTTTCAGGATTAGTAAGAGTTGGTGTAATGACACGATCATTTGGTGGTATATTTGGTGGTATATTTGTGCCTTCATATAATAAGAAAAATAAAGCTGATGAAAAAGCAAGAGCCAAACATCTTGAAGAAACAGTATTATTAACAAAACCAAACAAATCAGATAAATATATGTTTGATTTAAAAAACGTTCTTACAAAACAATCTTTAGCATCAAAACCTTATGTTAAATATGGGAAAGAACATATGGCATCATTTTTAACAGCTACAGGAAAAACACCATCACAATATACCGATTATGTTTTTACACCACCAAAATCACAGATAGTTGGAAGAGTTAAAAAATATGCTAAATTAACTCTAGGTGATCCTGATGTTACGGCTGTTGCTGCAACAGTTGCATTACCCTTTGTATATTCAAAATTTGGTTTTTCAGTATTCAATCCTTCATCAACAGTAACCGCACTTACTGCTGCTCAAACACCCTTAGGAGAAGCTGCTTCTGAATTAACCACAGCTGGAATTACAGTAGCAAGTGAAAATGTGTTAGGGGCAACAGGAACTTATATGGGATTAAAACCTGCAACTGTTGGAAAAATGGAACGGTTAGGTGGTGTTGCTGGAAATATAGGATCCTTTTTTGTACCAGGAAGATCACAGATGGCATTAATGGGATTAAATGTAAAAACAATAAAAAAGAAACCAGTTGAATCGGCATTACTAATAGGAATGGGTGGTGGTTTTAAAGCAGTACAATCATATGGTGGTGCATATGTTAGTAGAAAATTAACATCACCAGCCTTTGCAAAATTATCACGAAAAGCACCATACTTCAAAGCAGGAACATATTCATTAGGAAAAGCAGATTTATATCAAATGGGTTTAACTGTGCCTGGAAAAGTAGCAACATATGGATTAGGTGCAATATATGGAGCAAGTATTTATACAAGAGCAGCAAACGCAAAAAACAAATATGAATCTAGAAAAATAGGAAAACAAGTAGAACAAGAGTTTGCTTTATTAGGTTTAGGTGGAAAATTAGCTTCATCAGTTAGACCAGTTGGAGCATGGGAAGCCGAAGGATTAAAACGACATGGTGAATTATTTAATTATGGCCCTGATGGTGCCGGACCATTTAGAACTAAACTCTTCGGTAAAGGTACAAGTATAAAACAATATGCAAAAAAGATGGGGTTGGTAGAAGAACCTAAATCTTGGGAAGATGGAATACTTATCAAGTTAGGACTTAAACAACCAACATTAAAACCTGAAGCAAGAGAACTTGCTAATCTTTATATTAAAGCAGGATACATAAAACCAACAACAACTAAATTTAAATCTGATCAATATAGATCAACAGTTGCAAAGATTATGAAAAAATATGGTGTTGATGTTTATCTTAAAGGATCAAAGGTTGGTGGTGAAAACATAAGAGGTTTTAGAAATGTACAAAAATCTGATTATGATATTATCTTTTCAGGTTCAAAAGCAAAGTTTTCTAAATTCAAAACTGAAATAGCTAATGCAATTATAAAACAAAATCCAACATTAACACAAGAAACATTAGGAACACAATTAAAAGTAAAAACAAGTACAGGTAAAGATGTAATCAATGTACAATATTCAAAAACCAAAGCTCCAAGAAGTAATATTATTAATAAAAAAGGAATAAGAATGTTGAGTGAAGATGCATGGATCAAAGATAAATATTCAATCATTGCACAACTACAACAAAAACCACTTTTAAGCAACAAACAGATAGCAAAATTAGAACAAAAATTAATAAGTAATACTAATACAATAAAAACAATACAAAAAGGAACTAAGTTCAAAAATAAAAAACAGTTAAATAAATTATTAAAAGAGAATGAAAAGATTGAATTACAATTAAAAGATAAGATGAAATTAAAAAGTTTAACTGCAAAACAAGCAGGTAAATTAAATCAAGCATTACGAGATGTAAAAGCATACGAAAATAGAGAATTACAAATCACAGAAAAAGGATTAAAGAAATTTGAAGATAGGCTTACACAGTTTGACGCTTTATATAAATCATCTCAACGTTCAGTAGAAGACTATGGTTTAAATCCTAAAGCAAAATATAGAATTAATCCTAAAGAGATAGATGTTTTTAAGAAAGATGCAAAACCTTTCGATGTATTCAGAGATGCAATGGTACGTTTTAAAGCAAAATTAGGTGGAAGTACTACAAGGTTAAGTGCCATAGGTAAAGGAACAAGAGCAAAAACTTTAGTATCCGAACCATCAGATTTAGATATTTATGTAAAAAATCAAAAAGCAATGCGAATATTCATTGAAAAAGGATTAAAAGCTAAAGGATATAAACTTCTTAAACCTGAACAAAAGATAACTAAAAAGAATCAATTCAAGATAGACCAAGGTAAAGCCGGTTTTGAAGTAATATTAAAAGATGGAAAAGTACAAGTTCATGGTGAAGATATGTTATATCAAAACTTATTTTCTGTTAGTTCTAAGTCACCATTCAAACCTTTATTTGAAAAGACACCAGAAGGGATTATGATTCCTAAGTATGAATTACAAGCACGAAGAGAACTCTTTGGTGCTTTTGGTGATAGTAGGGCAAGTAAAGATCTGCCTAAATTTATTACTGGTCAAAAAGCATTAGCTTTAGAAATGACTACACGAAGAAAAATAACATCTAAAGATTACCTTTCACAATTATTTGGTAGTAAGAAAACATCAGGAAGGAGTACAAAATTCAAACGATCAACATCACAGAAACCTGCTGCAGAAAAGTACGGTAGAGAATTTGAAAGATTAAATTTAAGATTTTTAGAAAGAAGTAAAGATACTCTAAGGATGAATTTACTTCAAAGAAAAGAATTAAGTAAGTTACCTGAGTTAATGAAACGAGTAAAAGGTAAACCTCTTTTTATTAAACAGCAAAAAGGAAAACAAACAGAATATAAATATAAAGGATTAATGCCGCCACTTGAACCAGTAACATATGCACCTTCACAGAAATCATCAAGTAGAACAAAACTTAAAGAAGGTTATAGATATTTTAAAGATAGTGGATTATATGGTGGAGGATATAAAAAATTAGATAGTTCATATAAATATACAAAAGATTACAAGAAGTATCCAGGATATGATACTTACGATCCATACAAACCATACAAACCAGTTAAACCTTATGATGGTGGTGGTTCATATAAACCATATAAAGAATACGATGAGTATACTTCTTACCCAACTTACCCAACTTACCCAACTTATAATACTTATAATACTTATTCAACTTATGGTTATGACTATTATAAACAAACACCTCCTACGACAACCCCTGCTAAACCACCATTCGGATTTGGTGGTGGTGGCAGGCAACGTTCAAGGAAAAAGCCAATGGGTTATCAGATTAAAACCTTCGGTATACTCAAACTTTATGAAGAATTCAACAAACCAAAGATTAGAAAGACAAAAGGTAATGATAAGTTTAAAATATTATAAAGGTGATAACTATGAAACAAATGTTCAATAATAGAAAACTAATGAAAGACTGGAATTCATCTAAAAAGAATATTGGTGACTTTAATATCATGGGAAATTCAAAAGTAGCGTCAGCTATAACTGGTCTTTCTTTCAAACAAAGTATGGGTATAAAAAACTTAATGGTTGGTGGACCTACACAAAAACAATATTTAAGAAGTATGAAACGTAAACCTGTAGCTGATAGAATGTTAGATTACTTTAAAGATAGCGATGGTGATATGGTAGTTAATGCACTTGACTGCCGACCATTTGATTCAAGCAAGCATGGTGTTTTCAGTAAAGCTGCTAATTGGGCAAGGGGTAGAGGTTACAGAGAAGATTCAGATGTTCCTCAACCAGTTCCAGTAAGACAATTTCATACAGATGTAGAAAGTCATAATCAAAGAATAGAACAGGAAGCAGAACGTGAAAAAAATAATAAGTGGATAAGATTAGCTACTAATAAAGAAAATAAACAAATAAAAGATAAAACAGAAATAAATAAAATAAATGAATCTATTGAAGATAAAGCTGAAGAAAGAGATATGCAAAGAATAGCAAAAAAGGTTTTTGGATCACAAGAAAAAGAAGCAGAAGAAGCTAAATGGAATAGAAAAAGAAGAGTAAAAGCTCAATTAGATGAAGATGCTGAAAAACAAAATGAACAAATTAAGGAAAAGAAAAAGAAAGCAAAATTAATGAATGAACGAAAAATACGTGGTAAAGAAGCATATGGTCAAGGAAAATATGGTCAAGGTTTTTTTCAAAAAAGTAAAGATGAACTATCAAAACTAGAAAAAGAAAAGAAAAAAGCTGATGAAAAATATAAAAAAGAAGTTAAAGAAGCAGATGAAGCTAAGACTAAATATGAAGAATATATAAAAAAAGAAACAACTGATCCTGCTGAAGAAAAAAAATTAGAAGCAGAAATGAAAAAACAAGCTAGAGAAGAAACTGAAGCTAAGAAAGAAAGAAACAAAGTCAAAGCACCATACGGTTCAGCTAAAAAAGAATTTGAAAGTAAATTTGGTAAGGTTGATAAAAAACAAGCAACAGGTGGATTCTTTAAAGAAAACATAAAAGATATTGCTGTATCACGTTTTGGTAAAGTAGCAAGAACCGCTTCCAGAAGTACAGGATATTTATTTGAATCTCCTGAAGAAAAGAAAAGATTAAGCAAACAAGATAGCGAAACAAGTTATGCAAGACTTAAACAACGTGCTGAACGTGCAGGTGTTCCAGCTGCAGAACTAAAAAAACTTGAAGAACGTAGAAGAGGATATTCAATGGAATATATTCCAATAAAAGAAAAAGGCACAGGTAACATAACAGGATATAGAGAGAAAAAGAAAAAGTTATCTGATGCAGAAACTTTAACAGGTTTTTCTTTTGGATCAATAGTTAAAGGCAAAGTAGATAGACTAGAAGAAGGTAGAGCTAAAGAAAAAGAATATAAAAAGCTTGAAAAAAAAGAATTAACAATGAGAACATTAGATTCTCAAAGGAAAGCTGAGATGTCTAGATTAAATCTTGATCGAACAGCATTTGAAAGAAAACGATTAAAAGAAGTTACTAGTGGTAGACAAAGCAGTTTAGGTGGCAATTCAAGAGGAAGTATCTTTGGTGGTACAAGCTGGCCTTATAGCGAATCACAAAGTTTTTACGGACCAACACCAAATATAAGTACATTTTCATCAATGAATACGCCTTCATCAATAAATCAACTATCATCAAATTCACTTCCAGGTTATTTACCTGAACCATCATCTGGTAGATTTGATTCTAGTGCTCCAAAGTTTACATATAAAAGACAAGTGGGCTCTTTCACACGAAAGACATCTAGAGTACGAAAAGGCGATGTATTACAGATAGGAAAATCTTCAAGTCCCTCTGTAAAGAAACGGAAAGGAAGTGCTTATCCTTGGACAAAACCAATGCAAGGATGGACAAGAGTATATGAAGGCTCTGGTAGGGTTGTAGGAAAAGGAAGGAAAAAGAAAAGTCAAGCTGGAATAAAAAGTTTTTATACAGAAATAAAACCAAAGAAACAAACATTCCAACCATATGCAAGCACTTACGAATTAAAAGGAAAGAAAGCAAAAGGAAAGAAAGTATCATTCATCTAAACAAAAATGATTAAAATAAGAAATAATAATGCAATAGCTGTATTTACGGTACTTGTATTAATCGTGATCATTTTCATTTCATGGTATTCAATGGTAAAACCTTTCGCATTAACTTATAATGCATTTTCAGATACAAGTAAATATGATGGTTATACTAATGAAAGCAGTTGTTTAGCTGCAAACAGTGGACATTGGGTTAATGGTGCTTGTCAAGGTATGCCAGAGAGAGCATCTAATTTAATGATTAAAGTTAGATATATGTGGTTAGCCGCACCTATTATTTTAGTATTAGGTTTAATAATCTGGATGTTTGTATTAGCTACCAGAAAGAATCCATCAAATTATTATTTGGGGCCATAATGAAATTAAGACAATCATCAGCATTTGTTTGGATGATTTTTATACTTTTCATTATAATTTTTGGTTTTGCATATTCAATTTTGATGAAACCAACTTCGGTTTTGTATAACAAATTTTATAATGATTCAGATTTAACAGATCAAACATATCAAACATTTTTTACAAGATCACAAACAATCTGGATTTGGTTTCCATTAGCAGCCGTATTCAGTATGATCATATGGAGCATAATCAAGATGCAAGAACGAGATGAATTTATTCAATAACACGGAGTAATGATAGCATGAAGAAATTAATAATCCTTATTTCAATGTTTATTCTTTTAAGTAGTATTATTTATGCAGGTGACAGTACAAATCCTGCTGACTATTTTTTCTATGATGATATGGAGAGCGGTGTTATTAGTGATAATTATAATAGCGGTGTTCTTAGTTATTCTACTAACAGAGCAGTACAAGGAACAAAATCTTTAGCTGTTGGTGATACAAGTATTAATTATGCTAGTAGTATTAAGACAACTGTTTTTACAAGCGGTGAATCAGCAATCGCTTATTGTGTTGATTTTTGGGGAAATTTAGATAGACATTTTGGGTCATCAAATCAAGAACAAGGTTTAAAATGGGGAACTACATGGATTCAAGAACCTACTATTTTTATCAATGGTAATGTTGCTGGTTGTACTTTAGGTTGGGTAGGAATGTCTTCTCCAAGTTGGACTTGTTTTGGTAATGCTGCATCAGCACCAGTTGATGTGTGGGCGTATTATAAATTTTGTTTTGATTATGGTGTTGGTTCTGGAGATACAAATTTTACAATCTTAGGTCCTGATGGAACTTCATATAATTCTTCCATTGGAACTTTTGCAACTGATAGGGCAAACCTTGGTGCTATTGCTTTTCATAATAGAATTTTGAGTGGAAATATAATGTATATTGATATGCTTAGAATATGGGATAAAACTGTTTATGGTACAAGTCCGCCTCCAAGTGTTTCTTTAACTGTTGATTGGGATAATTTAACACCTACAAATGCAACTACAACTGATAATCTTACAATGGATTTTAGTTTTGAATTTAGTGGTGATGGTTTAATAGACGGTGGAAATTGTACATTTTATGAAGAAGGAATAAGTATAGGAACAATGAATAATATTATCAACGATACTGTTTATAAATTCACACAAAATAATACCAGACCATATTCAGCAACAGAAGATTATTATATTGAGTGTGAAGGTGATAACGGTTTAATGGAAAACTCATCTACAAAAACAATTACTTGGGATGTTGGAAGAGATATTCAAACTTATTCAAACCTTTCAACATCAAGAGTATCAAGCACTCAAACAATTAATGTTTATCTTTCTGAACAATGGGATGAAACAGCAACATGTAAAATAGTTGATAATGTAACTTGGGTAAGTTGTCTTCCAGCAACAGAGGCAATCACTAATACTACAAACGCAACCTTTACTTGTACTAGTGATAATATAACAACAGGTGATGTTGATGTGTATGCACAATGTAGTTCATCGTCTTATCCTTTAATCAATACATCTTTTTCATATACATATACTGTTTTTAATTTTAATTCAATGGTAGCTGATGCAATAATTTATCTTCCGTTCAATAATACAATAGCTGATTTCTCGGTTAATCTTGTAACAACATGGATGGAAAATAATGGTGTTGCATCGTCACCTAGTTATGGTGTTGGTGGGTTTGGTTTTTCTAATACTGCTTTGGCTACTAGCCTTACAGATTATTTATCATTAACAAAAGGCGATATGTCTTTTACTGAATCAAATAGTATTAATTTTTGGGTTGATGGTGATGATTCCTTTTCAACTGATAACGGAGTTTTAGCAGATACAAAGTTTGGAAAAGTAGTTTATAGTGATACAACAACAACATTAGTTTATACTGTTAATAATGGTGGCGTTGATGAATCAGTTACACATAGTATTGATTTAACAACAGGATATAATATGATCACAGCAATTTGTAATAATGCATCTAACACAATGGCATTATATATCAATACAACAGAAGTAAATTCAAGTGGAAGTATTAATTGTATGGAGTTAGCATGAGAAAAATAATACTATTTATTGGAATGATAGTTCTCTTAAGTAGTTTTGTACATGCCGAAGGATTAGTTACATTTAATGATACAGCAGATTCAGGCGACTTACCAAGTGTTAGGTGGGCATCTGCTGACCCCGTATATTCCTCAACACGTGCTTATGAGGGTACTTATAGTATTTATGCAACAGTAGGCAACCATTCATATACAGAAGTAAATAATAGTCTTGGTGGTGATAATTTAACAGTAATGTCTTATTTTTATGATAGTGGGACTACTACCACAAATAGGTTATTTGGTTATGGTGTTTATGGTGGTGGTTCTAATCAAGCGTTAGGAATTTGGGAAGGAAATGACGCAAACTTCGTTTATAAACTTACTTTTGATTCAGGGATTGGTCGGTCTACTGGTTGGCACGGTATGGGTGTTTATTGTAATACTACCTTAACTAAATTTTATTATATTAATTCAACGACTGGGGTAATTAATAATTTTATTAATACTACTGATGGGTGTTATACTGGTGGAACTAATATAAACGGTGCATTTTTACAAATTAAATCGGGTGGTGACGGTTACTGGGATAATTTAGTAATACGTAATGGTGATTTTTTAGGCGAACCACCAGTAATAATACCTATACCACCACCATTACAAGTTGAGAATTTAACAATAGAAGATATAACAACTACACAAATAAATGTATCTTGGGATTATAATGCACAAATAACAGGCGGTGTTAATATTACTGTTGGTGGAACTAATAATGGTTATACTGCTTATCCTGAAGTAAGTTATTTAATTACTGGATTAACAAAAGGAACAGCATATAATATTACAGTCTTAGCAACAAATTTATCTGGAACTAATTATACAAACTCAACAGAGAATAATATTTTAACAACAACCCCTGATAATTATATTGGTTTAGATTTTGATGGTGAGATTGATACTTTTACAATATTTGACCATGCGTTAAATTTAGATGAAATTATTGAATTATATTCAGGCGGATTCACAACACCAAGTATAAACACTAACATGACAACAAGTACTTTATCATATCCAACGCTTTCTTTTGATGTTAATGTAAGTCTTTTCGGATTATGGAATGAAGGTGCAACTTGTACATTAATTGATAATGTAACGTGGGTATCTTGTTCACCAGCATCATATTCTATTAATACAACTAATTCCTCTATTTTTACATGTACATCTGATATAAGTTCAACTGGTGATGTTTCAGTTTACGCACAGTGTGATGGTACAGTATATGAATTAGTTAATTCAACATCTGTTGTTTATACATTCAAAGATTATTATTCAATAATTGCTGGATCAACACTTAACCTACCGTTCAATAATACTATCCAAGATTATTCAATTAATCTTGTTGATACATGGATGGAAATTGGATTTGTTGTATCCACACCACATTATGGTATTGGTCATAACGGAATTAATAATGATGCATTAAATACTGACTTAGATGATTATTTACGATTTAATAATTCAGATATATCTTATGCAGCAACAAGTACTATGACTTTCTGGGCTAATGCATATACAAATTATACAAGTGCTGGTGAATTAGTACGTTCAAAATTTGGAAAAGTATCTTATAATAGTTCAAATGCATTATTATCTTATTCAGTTAATGATACATCAACATTAAAAACAATTGTGTATCCAATTAATCTTACTGGAAGTTATAATTTTATATCTGTTGTTTGTGATAGTGGAACAAGTACAATGTATCTTTACATTAATGCAACGTTAGTTAATTCATCAGGAAGTACAACGTGTACGGAGTTAGAATGAGAAAGGTAATATTATTTATAGCGATTATGATTCTCTTAAGTAGTTTTGTAAATGCAGTAGTTACAACAGACGGAACTATTACTCATGATGGTGATTATACTATTGTTACTTTTACTTCTAGTGGAAGTTTCCAAACTACTACAAATATTAATATTAGTTCTTTAGTAGTAGCAGGCGGTGGCGGTGGTTGTATGGAGGGTGCAGGTGCAGGAGGATTATTATATAATTCTGTATATGAACTTACTTCTAATACTTATACTGTAACTGTTGGTACTGGTGCTGCAGGAAAAAACGGTGGTTATGATTTAGGTTATAATGGGGGCAACTCTGTTTTTGATAATGCAACAAGTATTGGTGGTGGCGGTGGTGGTTGTTTTAATATTCGTGGTAGTAATGGTGGTTCTGGTGGTGCAGAAGGATGGTCTGAAAACCAAGATTATGCAGTAGGAACAGGTGTAGCTGGACAAGGTTATGCTGGTGGTTCATCAACTCAAGGACAAGGTGGTGCTGGTGGTGGCGGTGCAAGTGAAGTAGGTGGTAGTGCTTCTGGATTTACTTCTGGTGCTGGTGGTGATGGATTAGCTTATGATATTAGTGGAACTTCTATTTATTACGCTGGTGGTGGCGGAGGAGGTATGAAAGGTACTAGTGGCGGACTTGGTGGTCTTGGGGGTGGTGGTGACGGTGGAATAGGATATGGAGGTAGTGGTACTGATGGAACTGATGGTTTAGGGGGAGGCGGTGGTGCTGCTAATCATATGGGTGATGCTGGTGATGGCGGTGATGGTATTGTTATCATAAGATATTTAACTACTCTTACAACTAATTGGGATGGTTTAGCTCCAGCAGATAATGCTTTCAATGTTAATTTAGAAATGGATTTTAATTTTAATGTTACTGGTAACGGATTAAGTTCAGAAACAAATTGTACTTTTTATGAAAATGGAAGTAGTATAGGAACATTAACAGGATTATCACCAGATACTAATTATCAATTCACAGTAAATCATACAAAAGAATTAGAAGCAAACTATACATATTATATTGAATGTGGAAGTGATACTGGCCTATATGATAACTCATCAACTAAAACTTTAGAATGGTCATTAGTTACTCCTTTGAATAATTATATTGGTTCAAATTTTGCAGGTTTGATTGATAATTATAATATATTCGATGAAGCATTAACACCAGAAGAATTATACACATTATTCCTTGGCGAACAATTACCACTTACTAAAACTAATTTATCAACACGATCATTATCATGGCCTGAATTATCATTTGATGTTAATGTAAGTCTTTTCGGATTATGGAATGAAGGTGCAACTTGTACATTAATTGATAATGTAACGTGGGTTTCATGTCTTCCAGCATCACAAAGTTTGAGTACAACAAACTCAACAACATTTACATGTACAGCAACAGAACAAAATACTGGTGATGTTGATGTTTATGCACAATGTGATGGCATAGTAAATAAACTTGTTAATTCATCTGTATTTACTTATTCAATCACAGCAGATTCAAATCCTGTTATTAATACAAACTTTTCATCAACTTATGATCTATTTACATTAGAAGCTTTATCATTAAATATTACAGGATATAATTGGACAGAACAACCAACATCTTGTTTATTTACATATAATGATACAGGATTTACTTGTTTAGATATTGGATTGATTGATGATAGTAATTATCAATATTCAAATACTACAACATGTACTCCTGATTATGTTCAAGAGAAAGATTATAATGTAACTGTAACTTGTGCTGGTGCAACATATTCAAATATTATAACATCAAATCTTGTAACTATTGACGCAGATAGCAACCCGGACCAATATTCAAATATTTCAGCAACATTATCCACACCCACATTAGAACAGTTTGATATATTAATTTATGAAGAAAATTGGTTTGAAGATGCAACTTGTGCTTTAGTATTTAATGATACTGGAGTAACTTGTAATTCAACTTTAATTAATGAAGGAAGTAATGGTGTTATTGGTTGTAATGCTGATTATGTACAAACAAAAGATTATAGTGTCGATGTAAATTGTAACGGAACATTATATCCAAATATTAATTCAACAACATCAGCAACCTTTACATTAGATGCTGATAGTAACCCTTCATTAGCAGGTAATTTTACAAATTTGGGTTTATCTATTGGAGAAGATTTTGATATTTTAGTAACTGGTACTAATTATTATGAAAGTACAACTAATTGTAATTTTATTTGGAACGTTTCTGAGGATAATGCTGAATGTCCAGCTTTCAATATGACTGCTAATCAAACAAACCCATCATACACAACCGTAACTTGTACAGAATTACATGAAGAATCAAGAAGTCATGACGTTTATATACAATGTAATGGTACTTTATATAATAATATTAATTCACCAACATATACAGTTTATCATGACAGTCTCATTCCTTCAATAATTCAATTAGCACCAGCACTGGACAACTCCTCATGGAAATTGGATACTGATGATTTCACTTTTGATATTACAACAAGTCATCCTGGTTTATCAAATATTACTTTGGTTAATGTCTCATGTTATAATGAATCAAATAATTTAGTGTGGGGTAATTCAACATCATATAATGTTGATTCAGTCAATTATGCAGCTAAGATAACAAACATGACTTATGCAAACAGATTTAGATGTGAAGTATTAGTATCTGATACATATGGTCAAACGAATCAAACAAGTTCAAATATTACTGTTGTTTCACAATCAACAAACATTTCATCATACACAAAAGAAACATATCCATTTGATATAGAAATAGATTTTGATTTCAATGGTGACGCTGTAACTTGTGGCGGTGTGGACAGTGAAAATGCTTTATCTTGTACTAGTGTATCTGGATCTTTACCATTAGTAACAACCTGTACACCTTTAGATGATTTTGAAGTTAATACTTCTTTATACATCCAATGTAATTCAACAGATAACCCCTCACTAAATAATATTAATTCAACAGCTGGATATATATTTATAGATACAATCTTACCAGTAATAACAGTAATTTATCCTAAACCTGATGGTTCAACACGAACATTAAATAATACTGCATTCACATATAATATTTCTGTTGAGGATAATAATACTTATGCCTTCTCAATTAATTGTTCAACTGGTGGTGCTCCAAACGTAGCAGGTACTGAGGTATATTCATTCAAAGAGGAAGATATTAATCAAAGGGTATATAATTTTATTAACACAACAACTATTGCTGAAACAGGACTGATTCAATGTTTAGTTAATGTATCTGATGATCATACGGATAACCAATTTACTACAACAACTAAAGTAGACAAGGTAGATAAAGATGAAGCTAAAGGTAAAATCGGTATGATGGATTTCACTATCAAAGAAGTCAAACATAAAGAAAAAGATAAAGGGAAAGATAAAAAAACTGATATTAAAGAAGTTAAGATTAAATATAAGAAAGGAGCATACAGTTTAGATATTAAATTTGATAACCCTAATAAAAAAACGATCTTAGTCCCTGTAACTTTATCTTGTCCAACCACTCCATACAAAAGAAATACAAATAGTAAATATAAAGAACATTGGGTATGTCTTACAGGTAATGGTATTGAAGGGTACTGGATTGATGGAAATACTTTAGATGATAAAGATATTGTTTCTTCAGAATTAAATTCTATAACTAATGAAATCACTTATTTTTATGAAACAACTAACGAAGAAATTGTAATGGAATCTATCGGTGGATTAAATTATAATTATACTTATTTTAATTTCACATCTGATTTTTATGAATCAATAGAATTTGCTGCATATAACTTTTGGAATTCATCTACTATAAATCTTTTTAATGTAACAATTACAAATACTACAACCACCACACTTTATTCAACTACCAATGGTTCTTTATTATTAAATTTAGCTAATGGGACATATACAGTAAAACAAACTGCACCTAGTTATGCATTTGGTAATTTATCAACAACCTATACTTCTGGTGCAGGTGTAACATATAATACTCCATTCTGGCAAGCAGAACTTACAGTTAATGCAAAAGAATCTGTATCACGAAGTTTAATACCTGGAGCTACTATTAATGTTACAACTACCAATGGTTTAAGCATAACATCAGATGTAACTTATTCATCTACTACAGGATCAGAATTTTACAAACTTAACATTGGAAGTTTTAATGCAAGTATAAATGTTAGTAACCATTATTTCAATAATTATGCTGACAGTGTATTAAGTTCATTATATCTTGGAGAACAAAGAACTATTGATTTAAATTTTACAAGACGTTACAATGTAACCATTAGGAGAGAAGAAACTAATAAACCATTTAATTTTACAGAAAGTAATACTTCACAAGTGGAAGTAAAGATAACTATAATTTGTGACACTAAAGAAATGGAGTATATAATAAATTCAACACAATCTTGGATTGAAGGTATTGACTGTGATTTCACAGCATCAGAAGGAGAAAAGGGGTGGTTAGTTAGAGTACGTTATCCAGAAGCAGAAGCAGCAGGTGGGTTAGGATCATATTATAGATATATTATCCCTGATAAAACTGAAACTGATGTAATAATTTGGTTAATTGAACTTCAAACACAATCTGATGTAGCTGTAGAAAATAAAGTTTCATTAACCGATCTTTCAAATGAATTTGGTAAAGCTATTATCTCAGTTGAAACTTATTTTAATGATAGTAAAACTTGGGAAGAAGTAATCGCACAAAAAATAGATGTCACACAAGAAGTACAATTATGGCTTGATGAAGGTCAAAGTTATAATTTATATGTTACAAATGATGCTGGTGTAAAAACCTTTAAAGATTATTTTATAGCAGAATCAGAAGTTACTAGTGTCGTAACACCAAACATCGCTATCTTTGATGAAGATCCTAATCCTCAAGATGAAACAAGTATAGTTTATCTTGCTGACAAAGATGCTGGTACATTATTGATGACTTATACTGATACAACAGCATTAGGATTTGATAACTTAACATGGAAT
>Ga0222703_1000154_pt1 | contig 16600 bp, 42 predicted proteins | sample AntAcemetage1506_FD_179827 | JGI IMG/M metagenome (GOLD analysis project Ga0222703, IMG submission 179827) | Saline water microbial communities from Ace Lake, Antarctica - #1506 | ecosystem: Environmental > Aquatic > Non-marine Saline and Alkaline > Saline | place: Antarctica: Ace Lake...
TAGAGTTTCGCTAGCTTGTCAGCGGGATTTCATTTTTCACACAAAGCCATTCATCATCTTGGCTTCATGGCCACGGTCATGCACCTGGACATAGCAATTAAAGGTGCCTGTCGAGAGTTGGGTTTCACGGTCAACAGTTTCCTGATAAGTAAGTTGTAACCTAGTATTATCGTTTTCATAATCCAGTAACCCCTTTATGTTAGATAATACGCTATCTATGAATTGCTTGCTGCCTGTTATTCTTATGCCGTCTTCATCATATGTGCTGCCAGTATGTTTATATGCCACCGGAGTTATATCCACTTCTTGCCCCTTTGCTATACCTTGCCAGTGATCTATGGTTTGTTGTTTTTTCATTTCCGTTATCTCCTATATTTATTTGATCCTATTAAAATCATAATCCTTTGTTTATAGTTTGTCAAGTCGAAGCTAAACTAGCCCGCACATTCTTGAAAGAATGTTTTAACATATATGCTAATCATAGCTAGAATAGAATAGGCATATTGGCCTGGTATTTGGAGCTCGCCGGTTATTTTCCCAGAATTTTAAGGATTTTCTGGCATTGATCGATAATTTGAAGCTTTACATCATCATCGAGTTCTGCCAATGTTTTACTCTCCACAAGCTCTATCCTGGCATCATGGCTTCCGCGCCCTGCCGGGGTCAATCGTTCTAACCGCCAGAGTCGAGCTCGGGTCAAGTCCATCTTATCAAAGCGCACTTCTCTCGGTTTCCCGGTCCGCTGGCTTACCCCATACTTAACGGGCCTAATCCATCCGCACATCGGACACTGTAACCTCTCAACTAACCTCTCTTTGGCAGATCCTCCACTGTCTTTATAACTCATACAACCTCCTTAGTCCAATCATACATAAGCACGTGCCAGAGGGGCACTGAGCCTAAAATCACGCCTTGATTAGCTGATAATGCCATTCTCTCAACTATCTCCGCCTCGTTGGTCACTTATCCATCCAGATGCTATAGCTGTTATTACATTAGTCGTGACCGCATTTCCCAAAGTTTTATACCTCTGTGTATCTGATATTCCCTCAGTCCAGCCATCAGGGAAACCTTGGAGGCGTTCACATTCTGTAGGTGTTAGCCGTCTTACCTTATTCATAATAGATAATTTTGTCCCATCTCCTGATACATCTCCATAGTTAGCTAACAGTGTTCTACTGATACTATCTCTCCTGTAAATGGCACTTTGTCCTGTATCATCTTGATTGACTTCTCCGATAGGAAATACTTTGGGTCGGGGTTGTCCTCTAAGATGTCCGACAATGAACACCCTTTCCCTGTTTTGTGGAACACCGAAGTCCTTGCTGTTAAGCACTTGCCATTGGCAATCATACCCCAATTCATCCATCGTTCTGAGGATTGTTTGGAATGTATCCCCTTCATCATGGGAGAGGAGTCCCTTGACGTTCTCAAGTAATAGATATGGTGTTCCTTTAGCCCTAGCGATTCGCATAATCTCAAAGAAGAGTGTGCCTCTAGTATCTTGGAATCCTCCTCGCTTCCCAGCAATGCTGAAAGATTGGCAAGGAAATCCCGCACAGATGAGGTCGTGTTCTGGAATGGTAGCAGGGTCAACTGCTCTAATGTCTCCTTCATAGAGTTCTTTATTCCCCCAGTGCTTACGGTAGATTTGACAGGCGTATTTGTCGTTGTCGTTGGCGTAGACACAACGAAATTCTTGGAACTCCCACCGCCAGCTCCCTTGAGACTGTGGGATAAGTTGTCCTTTCTTGTCTCCAAACCTCGACTGTGTATAAGCGCTGATTTCATTTGCTTTTTCAAGCCCATATCTAAAACCTCCTATCCCACAAAATAATTCAACTATTCTCACTTCACTCTCTCCCATAACGGCATATAACTTCTGAGCCTGGCCTCGTCTAGTTTATAATTCAATATCACTCTCTACTTCATCTAATTTTGCATTGCTATTCCTGACATTATTGCATTTCTCAAATCACTAATATCCGGGTCAAACAATAAGTCGTTATCATCAGTCAGCCCTTCAGCATATAAGGCTTCATATTGGCTCATATCTTTCCTGCAATCCTGTAATACATCGCCAAAGGCTTGTAATTTCTGGAGGCTACTGAAATACGGAGTAATTTTCCCTGTCTCTGGCCACATCATCATTAAAAATGTATATCCTCTTTCCGTTCTACCTGTTCCTCTTTTGTGAAGAACCCAACCATTAACTTTCTCTTTCATTCTTACCCCCATTTATTTCTTTCCTTTCCCGAAGTATAACACAACATTCTAAACTTGCCAAGTCAAAGGAAAACCGTGTAAAATAGTTTCTGAGGTGAACTATGACACATGGAGAGAAATCAGCATTAGGTTTCATGGGTTTAATAACACTTGTTATCTGGATTGAGAATCGTGTAGAAAAGCATGAATACAAAGCCTGGGGGAAGAGGCAAGTTGAGAAACGAGAAGCATACCTATATCCAAAGCCAAAGAAGAAGTAGAGTTTGACAAACTTTTCAGGCCATGTTAATATTCTTATAGAATAAAAAGGAGGGTGAGCAAAAATGACTAAAACAAACACGGACATGGTAGGGCTCGTTGGGTTAGAGGGCTTCAATGGAATGGAAATCACAATAGGTCTCCCAAAGGATAAAATCAATCTACCAGAAGGTATAGACTGCCTGGTGACTATAGATAAAAACCGTGGGCAGGCACAGAACTATAAGCCAAGCTCTATCAAGTTAAAACATAGCCAGCATAGTAACATCACAATAGAAGTAAAAGACCTGTCAATGTGAACCAAATACCAACATAGAATAAAAAGGGGTGAGCTATTGATAGGACAAATAATAAAAAGTAATACACAATGTCCTGAGTGTAAACTACCTCATAATTGCGACTTCTGTGATGACTGGCATTACTGCGACTGTGGCTACTGGTGGAAGGTTAAAGAAGGGAAAATAATAGCCGAAGCTCATAAAGACGATGTATGGGAAATGTAAAGGAGGAAAATGATAATATCACAAGCGCGTATTAAATTAAGTAATGAGTCATGCCCTGATGCTCCACTTCCATCTGTTATCGTTTTAGAGAACGAAGATAAGTTAGTGGACTGCACAATCGAAAGAGGGGAAATCATAGCAAGGAAAGGTGTCCATTTTAAGTACTGTTTAATAATGCTAGCTAAAGACGAAACACTAACTTTACTAGACGAATCTCTACCACGCCCAATGCCTATGGTTACCAGTTGCAGACTATTAGATACCAAATTGCCCGATGCTTATTATTCGGACTGTTTTGTGGAAACACATTCTTGTGAGAATGTAAAATAAAGGAGGTAAATGATGGGCTTGGGGCTTATCATAATATTTGGTTGGGGCAAACTTAGAGGAGTATAAAAGGAGGGAATATGGGTATTAAAAATTTGGGCCAGGCATTGTGTGAGTTATTGGGTTTAGACCCCAATAAGGTAAGGTCTATCACTATCAGGTGCGGAATGTCGGCATCAGGTATACCTTGTAATGAAGTTTCTGTTGTAATGAGAGTAGATAGTGAAATAGGCTTGGTTGAGATTATGAAGGAATATAATCTAGTCCCCAAACAACCAAAGTAGCTAGGGGTTACAAACTAATGAAACAAAATAAAGGAGGAAAGCCAAATGGCAGAATCAAACGAGAAACAAACTAACGAGACCAAGATATGCCCATTCACTAAGGAAGCCTGTTTAGAGGGCGAATGTAGCTTATGGACACAGGTTATTGATCAAGGTGGTAAGAAGAGGGGTGTGTGCGTATTCCAAGCCCTTCTAATGATCACAGCAACACGGCAACAGCCAGCTATGATACAGCGGTCTGGGAATATGCCCCCTGGGTTAGGTGATCTTGGCATATTCAAGCAATAATAAAGGAGGTAATATGAGCAACATAGATGTAACACAAGCAATCAATATACGCGAGGTAGATGGAGAAGAAGTAGCTATAGGGGAAAAACGTTCACTAGGAGTCGACTCACACTGGAATCACGATAACTTTGTAGTATTGCGTATAGGGGATAAAACCTACAGCGTGAATGGGCGTTCCTTACAGGTTGCGATTGATAACGCTATGAATACCGACTAATAAGGAGATTAAAATGAGCATAACTAAGCACAAGCAAAACAAAGCCAGGAAGCGGACTATGCGAATACAGAAAGAGGCAAGGATGCAGAGGGATAGTTCCCGAAGCAAGGTTGAGCCTACCACTGTAGATCGCCCAAAGCCTATGAGCAAAGAGGAACTACTCGCACAGAGAGTGCCGATTGAGGGGGAGAAATGACTAAAGAAGAAATTTTAGCAATGAAAGCAGGGAGAGAATTAGATGTTCTGGTAGGAGAAACCATCTTCGGTTATAAAACTGAGGAAAGGGCTGGATTCTATGATGATGGTGAGCACTTTGTCGAAATGCAGAGTAATCCTTATGGTCAAGGTAGTAGGGATAAGGAGTATTGTGTCCTCACAGAAAGTAGGCCGTTAGATGAGGATGAACTTGCTGTGTACAAAAGAGATATGGATAACCCATTACTAAAACTAAGGTTTATCCCAAATCAAGTAGAATACTGGGATAAACTGCTCCTGTATTCCACAGACATTGCCGCTGCTTGGCGAATGGTGGAGGCATTAAGGTCAATGAAGGATGGTGAAGGCAACCAACTACTTTGTTGCCTTGAGATTTATAGTGACCATGACTTCTCTTGGGAAATCAGATGGTCTTACTCAGAACTAGGTATATATAACGATGGCCACAAAAAACACCGCTCAGGTTGCTTTGATGACTTCCCGGAGGCTATCTGCAAGGCAGCATTACTAATAAAGCTGAAGGAGGCGAAGCATGAGTAGCAGTAAAAAGGAATCAGCCTTGGAGACCCACGAGAAGACCATTGCTAAGGCATTGGAGGTCTACAATGAGGCCATAGGCCCGCCCTGGGAAGTCTGTAAGGAGGCCATAGCACAAGCAGACGAGGCCTACGATAAGGTTAAATGAATATATTCTCATAGGAATGTAAAAGGAGATGAAGCATGAGTAGCACACCGGAAGAAGATTTATTGGCAGACCTTAGAAACCCTAAATTTGTAGGACCTTATATTGCTGAGATTATAAAAGGCGATTTAGCACTTATGTTGTATCGGGCAAGAGAAGATGCAAAGCTAACGCGGGCACAAGTTGCTGAAAAGGCAGGGGTTACTAAAGACTACATCAGGAAGCTAGAGTGCGGTGAAGGTAATCCTAGAATAAGCACTATCGGAGCTATATTAGCTCCCCTAGGGGTTAGCCTAGATATACACTTTGTACCATTTAATAAAAAAGGGGGTGACTAAGAATGAACATATTAACGGCAACATACACACCACGGAGATACGATAAAGCATCACTAAGTATAATACCTGTGCCTAGCGAAGCAACAACTGTACTGATTGTGAAAATTTGCAGCCCGACAAAAGATACTTCTTTACCTAGGATCGTCTTTGTTGATTCCAATGGTAAGTTGAAGCTAGCAATAATGGATTGCTTTAGTGAGTGTAAGCTAGCTAACAAGGAGGAGAAATGGCAAGAGGCGATTGCAATACTCAAAATATAAAGGTGGTATGGGAATGAATAAGAGTGAACTTTTAGAGAAATACTCAGCGAACTTATCGGGAAGCAAAGGCCATAACCACTATATGAGCTATGCCAAGGACTTCCTCAGCTATGTAAAGGATCTGGACAAGAAATCCATAACCAAATACATGGAACACTTGAGACGCAGGGGGATGTCCCCTGGCACAGTAAACTTTGCCTTCCGCGTGGTCCGCAGGCTTTTCATTGTGAATGGTATCAAGTGGCCTTTCAACCGGGGCGAGGCTCCTCTCATAAGCCAGAGAGATGAAGATAAACCAGCTCTGAGTATAGACTACATAAGAACCATGATAGACGCTGCGAAGGATAAAAGGCTACCTGCTAATGAATCAGCCTTCCTCAGTCTATCCACTATCTATGGGCTACGCAGAGAGGAAATGGTGAACTTAAAACCACAGGACATTAGCTTTCGTAACAATACAATATACGTGGCCACGCTGAAACATGGGCGGCAGAGATACCACCTAATACCACCTGAGATTAAGCCTTACCTACAAAAGCATGACTTTAACACAAAGTATAGCCTGACTATCATGTCTCAAATGTTCTGGCGAATAGTAAACCACTGTGAACTTGTTGATCTAAAACAGCACCGGCTTGGCTGGCACACAATTAGACGTTCATTGCTATCTGGCTTAATAGATAATGGCCTTAACCCCTTTGCTGCTGGATCATTTATGAGATGGAAGGGGACTACCGGCGTACTGGCCATGCCTGCACGGTACTATAGCAATGTAGTAATTGGGGCAGAAGGCAAGGAAACAGTCATTGGAGAAGCGGAAAGTGATAGAGAGATTTTCGAGAAACATCCTTTATTGGAGTTATGGAGGTAACGATGTCAAGACTAACCAACATAGAGAAGGAAACCATCATCACATTCGATGAAACTCCCGAAGACGGCTATATCTTCACGTATAACAAGGTATGGCAAAAACACTTAGAGAAACGGTTGGGGCTTAAGATTGACATGGATAATGGCTATGGTGGCAAGCAATATCGCATCCCTAAGAAAAGAATCAGGATGCCGTTGTCCCCAAGGAATTTATCACCGGAAGCTAAAAAGAGATTGTCTGAGCGAGGCAAGGCATTGGCCAGAAAGCGATTCTCCAAGCCTCCGAGCATAGTAACTACTGTTAAACAAGATGCTCAAACTTCTGGTATGGGTAAAACTACTAACAAGAAAAAGGAGGTAAAGAAATGACAGAACCAAGAGATGAAGTAAGAGAGCATATAGTTTTGATTCTTACTGATTTGAAGGAAGATATATTAAACAGAGATGCTTTGAAACCACCTGATAATTATGTGGAATTAGTGGCCAAGGAAATCCTCTCTATCCGTGAATTAGCGATAGTAGATAGAAATGCTAAGTTGCCCAGCATTGAACGGGAACTTCCGGCTTACTGTGCTGGTCAGAACTCTATGGTGTTAGAGGGTTGGGTAAAGGAGATAAAATGACAGAAAAAGAATACAAAGAGGAGGTGCAATGATGATGCAGGAACTAAAATACTGGATACCGGTTGTTAGCTGGTTTGTGATTATGAGAGACGGGATAAGACTCCACAGGGGAAAACGTCTCGGGACAGCAATCGGCAGCGACTACTTTACTCACATTGACAACGGCAAGAAGGTAATTATGGGCAACTTGATGCTGATGTTCATTATAGTGATAGTAGCATTGATAATAGGCCAATAAAAAATAAAGGAGGTAAGGGATGAAATATAAACCTGAAGTATATAAAGGCTACCATATTAACTTTTCAAGGGGATACACACAATCACTGGTAATGGCTACAGCACTAGAACTAGGGCTAACCAGTCAATACATTGGGGTTGGGTATACGAAAGCGATTGCGTTTGAGGAGGCTAAAAAGAATATAGACAATATAAAAGGGGGTAAACATGACAAAGTATAGAGTACCAGTAACTATGATAGTTGTAGCCAAGAGTCCTGCCGATGCTGTAAATACAGTAATGCAGCTAGGTGGGAGGAGTAACTGGAGTCCACCAATATCCATTGAACTTGAGAGTGTCAGTATAAGGCTAGTGAAGGAGGCAAGCTAGACCAACACACCACACAACAAATAATAAAGGAGGTAAAGCAATGATAGATAATGTGCGAGCCTGTCCTGTATGTGGAGGGAGAAGGTTATGGCAAACGCTTAAAGGTGATACATCCGGTAACTTCTATCTGTGTCTTTCATGTAACTGGGAGGGACATCCAAATGTGATTACACTGGATATAAAGGAGGTGAAACAAAGACAATGAAAGTAACGATTCCGGCAAAGACACTACAGAAAGTCCGCCAGATGGCGAAAGAGGGCCATTCCAAGAATGTGAACATATCGATAAACCCTGAGAATCAGGTATGCTTTGAGATATGCGAGACTAAGCAAGTCATTAAAGTTGACAATATAAAAAAGGGAGGTGAGCAATGATAACGGGCAAACTAAAACTGGAAGAGGGCAAGATAACACTGGAACTACGGAGGCATAATGAAGGAGCGCCACTACAACTGGATAGTATTGAGAACGATGTCTGGTGTGAGTTTTGGAATAATGCGATTAAACACGGCATAGATTTTGACTGTGATGAGGGAGTGATTGGCCGTATAGAGCTGAAGATTCAAGAGAAGGAGGTAACGAAAAAATGACAGAGACATTACCAGACGTTAGCAGAATGAGGGGCGAGATACGCGGGTTGACTCCCAAGGAAGCACTCGTAGCAAGCACTATGAGCATACAAGTTACAGACGAGAGCTCCAAAATTGCTGCTAGTGACTTTATGACGGGAACGCTAGTCCCTCTTAGAAAACAAATAGAGACAAAGCGCAAGGAATACTCAACTGCTCTGAGGCGATTAGCTACATCTTGGGACAAGGAGTTTACCCCTGCATTGCAATCGATAGATGGGCTGATAGGCTATCTGAAACAAGGGATACTGGCTTATGTTCAGGAGCAGGAAGAGAAAGCAAGGAAACTCCAAGAGGAGTTGAACCGTAAGGCTGAGGAAGATCGAAAGGCGACAGAGGCTCGAGGTGAGGCGCCACAGATACCAGAACAGATTGCGGATCTGGCCCCGGCAGTGGGCAAGACGGTACGGACTTCCGGGGGGACTAGCACAATCAGAAAAATACCTTACTTAGACATCTATGACGAGGCAAAACTACTCAGGCAATACCTGATCCCCGACAGAATCAAGATAACGGAAGACGTCAAGGCAGGGATTGATGTGCCAGGCGCGAGAATAGGATACCGCCAGGAGGTTAGCGTAAGGTCAAGATGAAACTTCACCTTGTTGAAAAAGACGGTAAGCACTTCTACGAGGATGACAGTGGCATATCATTGCTATCCGTGACCACGATTCTCAACGTGCTTAACCCCTATGCTGGAGTTCGTAAAGCTGTCTTAGAGGACAACGCAGACATAGGTAAACAGGCTCACTCCATCATCAAGCGACTAGCAGAAGGAGATTACATCCACGAGTGGTATTACTTGGATAAGAGAATCCGCAACTCTGTTAGTGCATCTGATAGATGGTGCAGGCAGGTACATTACAAACCACGCCGAGCAGAAACCATTGTCGCTAACTTAGATGATGTCTATGCCGGCACAGAGGATAGCGATGGTGGTATTCCCGCCGGACACATCATAGTGGACTGGAAGACAGGCGGAGTGATGCCTCACCACTTCTTTCAAATCGCCGCATACTTTGTGGCACATCTCAAAACTTTTCAGAGAGAGAAACTGGTTGGGGCTTGCTTAGTTTACCTGGACAAAGAAACAGGCAGGCCGCACCCCTATTCCCTGACACCAGAGACGCTATACGATTACTACAATGGCTTTCTGGCAATAATGGGAATCAATAACAAATCAGAAAAAATAAGAACGGAGGTAGAAACATGGAAACTGACATCATAAAAAAAGAACCCATGGTATTAACAAACTTGGACTTTGCAAGCATACAATCAATGGGAGAGGCATTTGAGAAGAGTGAGCTATTCCCGGATATTAAAAGCAAGGCACAGGCTATTGTAAAAATTATAGCTGGGCAGGAATTATTGCTCCCACCGGTATACTCAATGCAGAACTTTTACATTATCAAAGGGCGCCTGTCTATGGCCGCTGAGACTATGGGACTATTGCTCAAGCGAGGAGGCAAGTATAACTACAAAGTCGTGGAGCACACCGATGATAAATGCTCTATCCAATTCTATGAGAATGGCAACGAGGTTTACCTGTCAACGTTCACAATAGCCGATGCCAAAAGGGCAGGGTTGGTACGGGCAGATGGCAACTGGGTAAAATATCCAAGGGCTATGCTATTCTCTCGTTCTATGTCGCAAGGCGCAAAGATTGTGGCCCCCGAGCTCCTGGGCGATGCCCACACCGTAGAGGAAATGAAAGACATTGACCAGATAGAGGAATCAGCGCCAGAGCCAACAAAACGAAAGACTAAAGCAAAAGCGCCCGAGGTTAAAGCAAAAGAAGAAGAGGAGGAAGTGGTGATAGTAAAACGTGCCCCCACTATAGCAACAAGTGAAGCAGGAGTCGTGCTTATTGATGGAGGCAACATACCAGAGTTAGTGCCACCAGGTGAAGAACCAAAAGAAGAAGAGGAGGAGGAAGAGCTAAAAATAACACGTGACCCTTCATCGGTCCCTACTATAGCTAAAATGTATAAGGCTTGCTTTGATGATCGTGGAGTTCAACCAGCAGAGGTTATGAAACTGCTGAATATTAAAGCTAATAGCGACATAATAGAGACTCCATGGAGTTGCTACAAAACGGTTTTCAAAAGAACGTCTAAAGCACATTCCCAAAAAGAGGAGACAAAATGACTGATGACGAAATGAAGCAATGGATAGATAATGCTAGCTATGAGGCACTACTCCGCAAATGGCGCCTTGCAACCGGTAGTCTCTTTTTCCAGGGGGAAGCAGGAGACTACTATGCCAAAGTGATGAGGCGTAAAAGAGCAGAAGTGGGTGACACAGAGCACACCAGGGCATCAAAAGCAATAGGTTGGGGTTGAGGATTGACAAACCATAAAGGAAGGTGTAAAGTAAAAGCATGGCTACATTCCAAATTAGTGACCTAATGACCTTCGCTGACGCCGCAACCAAACTCCAGGTATCACGCCAGAGTGTCTATGACTTTATCGCAAAGGATCTCCTGCACCCACTAGCAATAGGTAGCAGGAGATTCCTACTCACAGATGAGGTCGAGACTCTACACGAAAAACGAAAGGTCTGAAAACAGAAGGAGGGGAAATGAATAAATGCCCACACTGCGGAAGTAGTAGGGTTAGAATAAGCTATCCCGAAATCACTTGCTTATCATGCGGATGGAGTGAGTCGCTAAATGACTATCCTGTATCGCATCGGGAGCATAAAGCATCCCGTAATAACTTTCACAAAAGATTAAAGCGTGATGGCAAAGCACAGGGATAGAGCAATTTGACAAATGCTTTTACTTGCTTTATACTTATACTAACTTTTATTAAGGAGGTGTTCAAATGCCCTTAACACTTGAGGAGCTAGAGAAAGGTGCAAAACGCAGTCGTGAGAGAAGCAAGAGCAATATTCTCAACAAATACCACATAGCCCGGGATCTTGGCTTCTCTTCTTCTGAAGCCGTGGTTCTTATGGGTCGTTCACGGGAAACCATAAGGAGTCTTGCTGTCAAGAAAGGTTTCTTAAAAGACGGCGAAGGTCTACCAACCCCAACAAAGACAAAAGAGGTATAATAATGGCTAGACCTAAAAAGCAAACGATTGATTACTTCCCGCATCAGGTCGGGAATGGTAAAACCAAGCTTATATTACAAAACGAATTCGGAAATGATGGGTATGCCTTCTGGTTTCAACTCTTGGAACTGTTATGTGTTTCAGATAATCAAGTTTATGGTTACAACAACCCTGCTAGCTGGAGGTTATTGCTAGCAGAAACTCACGTCACAGAAGATAATGCTATCAAGATACTGCAATTACTCGCTGACCTAGGGGCGATAGATTCAGAATTGCACAAAAATAAAGTGATATGGAGCCAGAATTTGATAGATAATCTGGAATTAGTTTATCGCCGCCGTGCCACTGGTATTCCTGAAAGACCAGTTATTGCTGACAAAAACGAAGTTATTGATAACAATAACCGACAAACAATACTAAACAATACTAAACAATACAAGAGAGGAGAGGAGGTCTCCGCTACACAACAATATTTATTTAACATTCTTCTAAGATGCCCCGCTATTAAGAAAAGCGATTCCGTAAAATTACCTGAGTTACTAAAAGATTATCCTGGAATTAACTATGAACTGGAGTTTAAGAAGTTTGTTGAGTGGTGGCCAGGGCCTAAGAAGAGAAAGAAACCTTGGGTAGTTCTAAGAAACTGGTTAGGGCAAGCACAGCCAGACGAGACTAAATTAACTGATTCAGGGAGGTATAAGAAACTATGACGGACACAGCAAAACAGCTTCCAAGTGACATAGCTGCCGAGGAGTCATTATTAGGCTCAATACTTATTGACGGTGAGCAGATATTAAAGGTTGAGCTTGATATTGTAGACTTCCTCAATAGTAACCATCAATCTATCTACAAAGCTATACTCAGTCTTTATAAGCGTGGTGAAGGGATTGACCAGATAACAGTAGCGCATGAGTTAATGAACGAAGGTGAATTGGAGAAGGTTGGTGGGGTAGGTTATCTAAGCCATTTAATTTCTATCACTCCCACTTCTATTCATGCCCCTTATTATGCAAAAGTGGTAAAAGACTGTGCCCTTAACAGGAGTTTGATTACTGCCGGCGGTCAAATTGCCCAATTAGGATATACAAATAAAGACCCTATTGGAAGTCTCTCAGATAGCCAGCGTGTTCTTAGCTCTATTAGCAAACTGATGCCAGCTACCGAGCTACTCACTCCGAAAGAATTAGCCGATATAGCTACTGTTCGATATGGAGAATTGAGGGATATGCAGCCTGGGTTGCTTACAGGCTTTAGTGATTTTGACAGGAGAACTGGCGGTTTGTTTAAGGGAGACTATATCGTCTTAGCCGCGAGGCCATCGGTTGGCAAGACGACTTTAGCATTACAGATAGCAGAGAATATAGCAGTAAAACATAACGTTCTTTTTATTTCTCTTGAAATGACAACTAACGCTATAAGTGATAAGCGAATAGCGTGGTTTATTGAAACGCCAGTTGGAGCCATAAGACGAGGTAACTACGATGAGAAGTTGCTTGGTGATATAGTGCTGTCTTTAGGCAGGATGGCCGAGATTAACCTCTACTTAGCTCATGGACCGGCCACTACTCGTTCTGTAAGGCAGGTAATAGAGAGGATGAAATTAAGTTACGGAGTAGATGCGGTTTTCATAGACTATCTATCTATCTTGCGTGATAGGTATGGCTCTAACGCAAATGAGAGGGTTGGATTTATTAGTGGTGAATTGGCGAATATGGCTAAGGAGTTCGATATTCCCATAGTAGTGCTATCGCAGTTAAACCGATCACCTGATGCTAGAAATGATAAGCGCCCTCAACTCTCGGACCTTAGAGAATCTGGCAGTATCGAGCAAGACGCTGACTTGATTCTCTTTTTGTATAGGGATTCTTATTATAACCGCAACCTTGACCCTTCGGGTGTCCCCTGCGAGTTAATTATTGCTAAAGACAGGCTTCGCGGGTTGATAGGTAAGCTAGAGTTACAGTGGGATGGTGCCAGGGAGAAATATTCAGATATGACAAGAGGTAAGTTATGAGAATTTATATAGCAAGCAGTTGGAAGAATCAAAGTGATGTGCTTGAGTTAGCTGATAAACTAATTCAAGAAGGATTTGAGGTTGATGCATTTTGCCGAGCTACTGATACTCGGTATGTGTTTCACTGGTCAGAGTTAGTGGACAATGAGGATGACTTAAAATACTATGATGCCATAGAGATGTTGGCTGACCCCAGGACACAAAGAGCTTTTCAGGAAGATAGGAAATGGCTAGACTGGGCTGATTGTGTTGTTATGTTAATGCCATGTGGGCGTAGTTCACATCTAGAAGCTGGCTATGCTAAGGGGCAGGGCAAGCTGCTATACATATATGGCCCCTTCCCCAGGGGTGAGTTTGATGTAATGTACGGCCTTGCTGATGGATTATTTAGGCCTGAAGAGTTCATGGAGTTGGTAGAGGCTCTAGGGCAGCAAGGCGATAAGGAGATAACATGAGAATATTAGGTTTTAGTAAGAAATGGAATAAACTTAGCTTTGATAGTTTTACCACGTTTAGGTTTGAAAGACGTGACACTGATTGGGAGATAGGCGAGCAAGTTCAGGTGGTGTATAAGCCGAGGAGCAAGAATAGGGAAGTATTGGGAGTTGCAACGGTTGTTGGAAAGAATCGTCGGCTCATCCCTTCTGCTATATCATATATGGCGCTTAACGTCTTGCCAGTTACTGACGCAGAGGCTATTGCTGATGGATTTGAATCGGTTGCTGGCATGAGAGAGTGGTTGCAGGGAACGCATGGAAAGGAACGGGCATTGTTGATGAATAAATTGACGCTAAGAAAGATAGGGGATTGGTAAAATGAAAATAGACATCAAAACAAAGGCACTAAGAACAATAGAGGGTATATGCTTACTGGATGAGAAACCAGAGAACGCTAAGTTTTATAAGATAGCACATATAGCATTAGGGCACTGTGGAAACCCACATGAGGATTGGGTAAAAGAATTGGATGTTGTGTACAAGAGCCTTAAGAGACATAAGATAATATGAATAAAATGAATGAAGTTATCTTAGGCATTGACCCGAGCTCCATTCGTTGTGGATGGGCTATCCTGGATGGTGACATTCTCCTAAGTCATGGCACCATCTGTAACGACAAGGTACTCTACCATGAGAGGACAGCTCATATTATCAGTGTCATTGAATCGGTAGTTGACCAATATGATGTGACTGACTTTGCTTGTGAGAGAGCCTTCAGGAACCCACACCGAAACACGGCGGCATTGCAGGTTGTGGTCCAAGCTATCAAGAGTTGGACTAAGCTGCATAAATATCCACTCGGGCTATATAGCCCCGGTCAGTGGAAGAAAACTGTCGTGGGTAGTGGAAAGGCAACAAAAGACGAAGTGCAGGTGGCAATAGGACTCTACTTCCCTGGGATGAAAGGACAAGAGCATGAGTTTGACGCTGCTGGGACTGCACTTCACCACCAGGGAATGATGAGACTAGAGAAGATGGCAAAATAGGAGACGGGTTATGAATAAAAAGAATTTAGCCTCGTGGTCTGTGATAGCAGCCATACTTAACCATTCTACGTCAGGATTTGTTATTCCTACAGATGACGGCAGTAAAAGCTATAAACGAATTAAGCATAACAAGTTCAGGAGAGGTAGGAGGAAGAAATAATGAGTAAGTTAGAAGATGAGTTAGGTAAAATCATAGCTAATAGGGATTTTAATGATGCTTCGAAGGAGTTTGGTGAGGCTGCCCGGAATTTACGACATAGCCAAGTAGATATGTTCAAAGAACTGCGAAGCCACGCTGAGGCCATAAGCCATATCTGTGATTTCTTGATAAAAGCGTTTGAGGAGAGAGAGTTAAAATGAAAAGGATAGTAGGCCAATGTTCTCATCACGATTTGACTGATATGATGGTTTTTATTCTTAAGGAGTGGGATAAACCTGAGAATAAGGAAAAGACTATGAATCTTGATGATTACCCTCAGTTTAATAAGAAGCAGAAGATAGCATGGGAAGTAGTTGTAAACATGATAAAGCAAAATTATGTAGAAGCTGTTGGAGGCATTAAAGAAGTTCTTGCTTGGGGCGATGGTACAGGAGCCAGAGGTTTTGAGTACAAGCTATTTAAGAACGCTAGTTTTGAAACGAAGCAGCTGTTAAGGAAATTGTGCAGGAAGAGATGAATGGAACATATCAATAAGGAGATAAAATGAGAGAAAAGCAATGCCCAGTGTGTAAGGGTGAAGGGCAAGTTATGGTGACGAACTCTCTTGGTGAGGTGATCCTAGATAGTGATGGGTTAGCCTTCTACAACGACTGCACAACGTGTAGGGGGACTGGCTATGTGCCAGTGGACTACGATGAAGCTGTAGATGATAGGGAAGGTAAAGAGGAATGAATACCAAAGCAGAAATAGCTAGGTTGCTTTTTATATGGAGATTTGGTGATGACTCCGATGATATGGAGTGGAATAGGGGAAGGGAATACGAGTGGCAAAGCTGTCTAGCACTAGCGGAGAGGATACGAGGAATTGTTGAAAAAGAATTTACGGCACGAGAATGACAATAGCTTCACTGATTAGGTTTCTTTGCCTCTGCTATGGGCTTCTTAATACTCTCTTTAATTCTATGAGTAAACCACTCCCGGCTAAGATTCTTATAATACTTGTCTGTGTCGGCGGCCAAGTTCTCAAGCTCCTCGATGGTCTGCACGTTCTCCAAGGAATGGCGTAAGCTACGACTCTGGTCTAAGGCGTCTTGAGCCAGCTTCTTCTCCCACCCTATAAGGTTCTGTATCTTTACAGGGGCCAGGTCAACACGCTCTAGGGCGTTCTGCTCTTCTAAGCACTTGCTGATCCTGTCTATCACCTCATTGCTGGTTATACCCTCTTTCTTGAACCTTACTATCTCATTAAGCAAACCTACAGTGGTCGAGAAGTGTCCAACAGAGCATCCTAGGCAAGCCGTGGCTATGTTATCGCTAGGTTCAGTTATAACAGCTTGTGCAATATCTTTGCTGATATTCTTTGCTTGCTCGTAGCTTAACTTTTTGGGACCGTATATCCTTTCAAGCGCCTTCTCTAAACTCTCAGACTCTAAAGGGTGGCTAAGGGGAGTGTGTGATTTGTTCTGTATAGCTTTCGTTAGAGCATTACTCGCCTGTTGCGCTATGAACTGTATGATTTGGTTGTGCATCTTAGTTAATCATTAAAACACATTTAATTTGA
>Ga0222703_1000168_pt1 | contig 15260 bp, 21 predicted proteins | sample AntAcemetage1506_FD_179827 | JGI IMG/M metagenome (GOLD analysis project Ga0222703, IMG submission 179827) | Saline water microbial communities from Ace Lake, Antarctica - #1506 | ecosystem: Environmental > Aquatic > Non-marine Saline and Alkaline > Saline | place: Antarctica: Ace Lake...
TTGAGGCATTGTAAATGGATGATGCATTGCTCCCCATCTTTTATCTCCTTCGTGCCATTCAAACATAGGAAAATCAGTGACAAAACAAAAAGCAAGTTCATTATTATCTTTTTTATTTTTTCTTAAGTCTGGCTTATCAGTATTATATTTTTTAGCTGCTTCTTGGTATGTCATTCTGGGAAAAGGGATTTCTTTAATTTTTTTCTCTGGAAATAGTATTTGGCATGTCTCAATATAAAGTGTCTCAATAAGATTTAATATGTCTTCTGTCTCTATAAAAGACATTTCAATATCTAGTTGGGTGTGTTCTGCTTGTCTATCGGATCTAGGATCTTCATCTCGAAGACATCTGGCAATTTGAAAATATCTTTCTAAGCCAGCTACCATTAAAAGTTGTTTATATTGTTGAGGAGACTGGGGTAAAGCATAAAATTTTCCAGGTTGTAATCTTGCTGGGACTAGAAAATCCCGAGCTCCTTCGGGCGTAGATTTGGTTAAAAGAGGTGTTTCTACTTCCACAAACCCTTTTTTCTTAAGATAAGTTCTCATAAAGTAAATAACTTCTTGGCGCATTCTTAAGTTTTTTTGAAGTCTTTTTCTTCTTAAATCTAAATAGCGGTACTTTAATCTTTTTTCTTCATTTACTTCATATCCATCAGTCTGGACAGAGAAAGGCAATGTTTCAGCCTTGTTATAAATATTAAGTTTTTCAGCTTTTATCTCTATCCCCCCTGTTTCAATCTTTTCGTTTTTCATTTTTTCTGGTCTTTGCTTGATAGTCCCGATTACTTCTATAACCCATTCGGGCCTTAAGGTCTCGGAAAGTTTATATATTTTTTTATCTAGCTCGTTAGTAAACACTATTTGAGCTAATCCAGTTTTGTCTCTTAAATCAATAAAAATGATTTGGCCATGATCTCGGCGAGAATCTACCCAACCACACAATCTAACTTTTTCATCAATATGTTTTATAGTTTCATTTATAAAAATTCTTTTCATAAATTATTTGATTATTTTCATAAATTTTCTTTTTCCTACTTTTAATACAATATTGTTTTTTAATTCAATATTTTTTTGCCAGTCTTTAACCAGTTTATTTTCTATACTTACTCCGCCTTGTATTATTAATCTTTTAGCTTCTTTTTTAGAAGAAGATAGTTTTGTTTTCACAAGTAAATCAAGAATTGGTAAAGATTTTTTAGAAGTTTTGAAATAAGGAACTTTTAAAGGTATTTTATTTTCTTTAAAAACACGATTAAACTTCTTTTCCGCAATCTCTCCTGCTTTTTTATTATGGTAAATACTAATAATTTCTTTAGCTAAAATATTCTTAGCATCCCTAGGATTCATTTCTTTTTTCTTTAATGCTCTTTCTATTTTTTTTATCTCCCCTAAAGAAAGTTGAGTAGTTAATTCAAAATAATGTGGTATTAATTCATCTTTCATTGACATAATTTTCCCATACATATCTTCTGCGCTATCTAGTATATTTATTACATTCCCCCAACTAGTTGACATTTTCCTATTGTCTAAACCATATAACATTTTGGAAACCATAATATCTTGAGGCTCTTGTTTAAATAATCTTTGCATGTCTCGTCCAGTTTTTAGATTAAACAATTGATCATATCCACCTATTTCAACATCGGCTTTTATCATTACAGAATCATATCCTTGAAGTATGGGATAAGCTAATTCGTGTAGCCCAATTGGCTTAGCATTGTCCCATCTTTCTTTAAAATTTCTACGTTGAATCATTTGTTGGGCTGTAAAATTCATAGATATAGAAAGAAAATCTTGTAGTTTTAATTTCTTTGACCATTCTGAATTATAATGAAATTCAACCTTCTTCATGTCTAAAATTTTTCCTATCTGTTTTTTATAATCCTTTAAGTTTTTTTGAATTTCTTTTTCGGTTAATGGTTTTCTTATAGCTTGTTTGTCAGATGCGTCTCCGATTCTTCCCGTAAAATCACCAATAATAAAAACAACTTGATGTCCTAAATCTTGAAATGCTTTAAGCTTCCAAAGTTGAATAGCTCTCCCAATATGCATTTTAGGACCCGTAGGATCAACTCCATGTTTAATTCTTAGTTTTTCCCCAGACCTAAGTTTTTTTAATAAATTATCTTTATTAATAACTTGTTCTACTCCCCTTTCTAGTATCTCTTTTATTTTTTTAGAATCAGTATTTATAGCCATATTTATGAACTTAATTATTCTATTCTAATTGATTTTTTGTTTAAAAACAACCTTTATCTGGCTTAAAATAAAAACCGCGTAAATTAATCCGCGGTTTTTTTATAATAAGAAATTATTTATTCTTCTTTGCGCTCTTCTGCTGTTTCTTCCTCTTCTACTTCTTCATCCGGTTTTGGCATTTCCGGTTGAACTTTTGGTTGTTCTGGTGTATCTAGTGGAGCAGAAAAAATTTCTTTCTCTGCTGTTTTTTTCTCCTTAAATTTTGCAAACCAAAAAATCAAACCAATTACGGCGGCGATTGCCACTACCCAAAATACTAGCATTAAAGTTTCCATAATTTTTTAGAATATATTTTTAAAAAATATATTACTATATTACTTAATTTAACCTTTAATCTATTTTAAATGTTTACTTTTTAAAAGTCAATTGTCAAGAACTTTATAAATATCTCCCGCTCCCATTATAATTATTACTTCTTGGCCTTTTGCGTTCTTTTTTAGATATTTTTTTATTTTATTTTTGGGCAAATAAATTGCGGAAGGACTATTAATTTCTTTTATTAACTTTTCAGAATTAATTTTATTTTTTAATCCCTTTTTTTCTCTCCCGGCAACGTCATATATATCAGTAATAATAACTTTATTAATTTTTAACTTATTTATAGCTTGTCTAAATGTTTTAATGAAATCTTTAAATAAATAAAATGTTCTTTGATATTGATGAGGCTGGAAAACACACCAAATTTCTTTCTGGGGAAATTTTTCTCGGAGAGCTTTTAAGGTTACCTTAATTTCTGTTGGATGGTGAGCATAGTCAGATATAATTTTCAATTTAAAATCTCCAACCTTTAATTTATATTCTTCAAATCGACGCCAAGCACCTTTATATATTGATAATGCCTGATAAGAAACTTTATCTGGAACTTTTAAGATACGAGCTATACTCAGAGCAATTGAAGCGTTTAAAACATTATATTCTCCTGGGACATTAAGAATTGTTTTCAGTTTTTTAATATCTTTTGATTTCAAAGATCGAAAATCAAGAATTGAAAAATGTTTAGAATTGGAAATTAATCTTTTAATATTCTTATCTTTTCCATTTATTATTAAAATTCCTTTTTTTGATAAATGGTTAATATATTCTTGATAAGTTTTTAAAATATGCTTTATGTTTTTGTAATAATCAAGATGTTCTCTTTCAATATTTGTTAGGGCAATAATTTGTGGAAAATAATTTAAAAAAGATGCTTTCCATTCATCTGCCTCTATAATTAAATATTTACTTTTTCCTTTTCTAAAATTAGAATTCTTAAATTCTTTTAATTTTGTTCCTAGAATCACCGTAGGATCTAGACCAGCTTTTATCAAAGTTAAAGCAGTCATTGCTGTAGTTGTACTTTTCCCGTGGGTTCCCGAAATAGCAATTGTAAAATACTTTTTAGTTAAATCCCCTAGAGCTTCAGGATAACTTTGACACTTAATTTTATTTTTCTGAGCGATTTTTAATTCCGGATTATCTTCGGGGACAGCGGGGCTATAAATTACAAGATTAGTATTTTTAGATAAGTTTTTTATTTTATGTTTCCCTATAATAATTTTTATACCTTTGTTTTTTAACAACTCAGTCATTTCTGAAGAAACTAAATCAGAGCCACTAACTTTATGGCCGTTTGATAAATAATATTGGGCTAATGCCGAAACACCAATTCCGCCTATGCCGATGAAATGAATATTCATATTAACTAAGTTTAACTGATAGTAATTGATCATATTCTGCCCCTGTTCTTTTAAGAGTGCTTTCCATAACTTCTATTGAATTTACTTCAAAATCTAAATCTGTTTCTTCTACTATCTCTGGCCTTTCTTCTGGTTCAATTCTTTTCCATTCCCAGGTCCTAATTCTCCCCAAGGTAACATGGGTATGGAACTTTTTATTATCTTCTATAAAACCAACTTCAGATTCTATTAAATATTTTTCTAAGCCAGTCTTTAGGTTAACCAATTCATCTGATTGCTCTCCCCTAGCCCAAATCATACGAGGAGGTAGTTTTTGAGGAGGGCCATAGGAAATTTCATTTAGATTGATTTTAAAAGATTTATACTGAGCGCAGGCCCTTTTTACAGCTTCACAAATCTTGGGAATGTTTTCATCTTTAACCAGGCCAATGAAAACTAGAGTAATATGCATATTTTCTTTTTTGGTCCATTTTATAGGAAAATTAGGCAATTTTGTTTGATAATTAAGAAGAGTCTTCTTAACCTTTTCTGGTAAATTAATAGCCACAAAAATTCTATGTTTCATATAAATTAATAATAACAAAAGATTCAGAACTTTACAATTTTCTATAATAATGTTATATCTTGAACAAACATAAAACATTTGATTTTTATTTTTTTAAAAAGGAGGTGAATCAAATGTCAAAAGCTCTTTTACAAAAAGCAAATTTAAGATTACAAAATGACTATGATGATGTTCTTCCTTCCATTTCACCGGGAGAACAGAAAAAGTTATTTCAGAGAATGGAAAGATATCCCGAGAATAAACAAGAAATAAAAAATGAAATTGTAAAAAAGAATAAAGGATTAATTGATTTTTGGATGAAGAGGATAAAAAGATTATCTTCAATTTCTGGCTTGGAAGATGAAGATATTTACCAAGCAGGAGCCTTAGGGCTAATGAGAGCAGTAGAGAAATTTAAATGGAGAAAGGGGTATAGGTTTTCCACATACGCCATACCCTGGATAGATCAGGCTATGAGAAGGACCATTCATAATCAGTCAAGCACGATCTTTATTCCTATTTATAAAAGAGAGATAATTGGTGAATATCAACAGACAAAGAGAGAACTTTATCAAAAGTTAGGACGTTTTCCTTCAGTTCAAGAAATTGCGATAAGAATGGATATTGATGCAACAGAGGCTAATTACTTAGAAAAAATTAGAAAATCTCCACTTTCTTTGGAGGCGCCATTTTCTGTAAAAGATGGAGACAATTCTTTGATTAATACTATAGTAGATGAAAGAACGATTGACCCAATAGCAAGACTAAAAAAAGAAGATTTGAAAAAACAATTGATTGAAGCTTTATTTTCTTTAACCCCTAGAGAGAGAAAAATTTTGATTATGCGATTTGGGTTAGAAAATAGGAGAAAATATACACTAAGAAAAATTGGGAAGATTATAGATCTTTCAGGAGAAAGAGTTCGACAGATTCAAGATATAGCTTTAAGAAAGTTAAAATGGAGTAATCCTCAATTAAGAGAACTATTAGAATAGGCACTTGTTATTTGATAAAAAATAAGAGTGCCTTCTTTTTTTCCTTGATAGTGATAAAATAAAAATATGAAAGAGGTTTATCTTTATAAAAAATTGAAAGATAAGAAGGTCCAATGCCAAAATTGTGCTCATTACTGTATTATTGAAAATGGCCAAAGAGGTAAATGTAATGTAAAGGAAAATAAAAATGGCAAACTTTATTCTTTAGTTTATGGGAAAGTAGCCGCTTTAAGTATTGATCCTATTGAGAAAAAGCCTTTATTTCATTTTTTACCTGAAACATATTCTTTATCTTTTTCTACAGTTGGATGTAATTTCCAATGTCTTAATTGCCAAAATTATAATATTTCACAAGTTTTCCCAAAAAATAATCAGATTTTTGGCAAAGATTTAAGTCCTAAAAAAATAGTATCAATTGCTCTGGAAAACAATCTGCCAAGTATTTCTTACACCTATACCGAACCAGCAATATTTTCAGAATATTCCTTAGACGTAATGAAACTGGCTAGGAAAAAAGGATTAAAAAATGTTTGGGTGAGCAATGGATTTTGGTCAAAAGAATTGTTTAATCTAATTTATCCTTATCTAGATGCTGTTAATATAGACATAAAGAGTTCGGAAGATAGTTTTTATATTAAATATTGTGGAGGAAGATTAAAACCGGTCTTGGATACATTAAAAAGGTTAAAAAAGAAAAGAATCTGGACAGAAATTACTACTTTAGTAATACCCACCTTAAATGATAAAGAAAAAATATTTAGAGAAATCGCTAGTTTTATAAAAGACGAGTTAGGTCAAGAAACACCTTGGCACATAGATAGATTCTTTAGTTCTATTTCTTGGAAACTACAAAATCTTCCAGATACTCCGATTAAGACCTTAGAAAAAGCTAAACAGATTGGAGAAAAAGTCGGCTTAAAACATATTTATACAGGTAATATATGATTAAATTTGTTTCAATTTGTCCTCATCCTCCCATATTATTGCCATCTATTGGATCAGATGAATCTGCTTTAAAGTTGAAAAATACCATAAAAAGTTTAAATTATTTAAATAAAAAATTTAAAAAAATTAATCCAAATTCGATTATTATTTCCTCTCCTCATCCTGATTGGGGCTTTAATGTCCCCTTATATTTTTTAGCCAAAAACTTTAAAGGAGAAATTAAAACTTATTTAACCGGTTCTGAAAATCCAGAATATTATTTTAAACAAGGCCAAGAATTTTATTTAGAAGAAGACAAAGATTATGCTTTAATTGCTTCCGGAGATTTATCGCATTGTCTCAAAAAAGATGGGCCCTATGGATTTAATTCTGATGGACCAAAATTTGATAAAGCACTACTAAAATATTTAGAAAAAAGAGATATAAAAAACATATTAAAGTTAGATAAAATGTTTCCCCAGGCTAGCGAGTGTGGTCTTCGTTCATTTTGCTTTATTCTAGGTATTTTAGAAACGGCAAAATTAGATTGGAAAATAAGAGTTTTGTCTTATGAAAAACCATTTGGAGTTGGATATTTAGTTGCTGACATATTAATTTTTAATCATTAATTTATGCACACCTTAGTTGCTTTAGCTCAAAAAGCAGTAGAGACATACATAAACACAGGAAAGATAATTAAAGCAGAAGATAATTTGATAAAAGAATTTTCCGAAAGAAAAGCTGGAGTTTTTATAACAATTGAAAAAAACCAAGATTTAAGAGGATGTATTGGGACATATCTCCCAACAAGAGATAATATTATTGAAGAAGTGATCCAAAGTGCTATCTCTGCTGCTGTGGAAGATTATCGTTTTGGTCCTATCCAAAAACAGGAATTACCATTTCTTTCTTATACGGTCTCTATTTTGGAAAAACCAGAGCTGATTAAAAACAAAAAAGAGCTAGATCCTAAAGAATATGGTATTATTATTAAAACACTTAATTATCCTCCAAAATCCGCTCTCCTGCTCCCCGACTTAGAGGGCATAGACACAATAGAAAAACAGATTTCAATTACTTGCCAGAAAGGAGGAATTAATTCCTTAGAAGAAGAACTAATTATCTATAAGTTTAGAATAAAAAAATATGAATAAAGTTAAGGAAAAAACAAAAAAAACTAAAGAAAAAAAAGAAACAGAGATACAACAAATAGTTAATCATTATTTTTTTAGCAAAGGATTGAGTTTAAAAAAGATTAAAAATGATGCTAAAAAGAAGAAAATAATTTATTCAAGATTTACTAGGCCGGCTAAGCAACTTTTAGAATTAGCTGGGTCTGTAGGATCAGCCCAAAAAGCTATTGATAAAGTAGCTAAATGGGCTAAGTCTAGAAATTTAGATTATGCTATTGAAACAGTTTTTAAAAAATGGTTAGAACTTGATGAATTAAAACCAAAAGAAATAATTAAAAAACCATTTTATGATAATCAACCAATGGTTTGGTCTCAAACTCGTAGAAAATGGTATGTAATCTCAAAAGATGGAGAATGGTTAGAATTTGGAGCTCAAGAAACAGAAATAAAATGGAAAATTGTTAAATAATTTATTTTATAATTTTAATTGCTTTACCTTGTATTAAAGCTTGAGCAATTTTTTTTCTAGCGGAACACAATATTCTCCCCAATGTACTTTGGGAGATTTTCATTTTTTGAGCTGCTTTTACTTGATCTAAATTTTCTAAATCACAAAGCCGAACTGTTTCTAATTCGTCCGTACCTAAATCTATCTCTTCTAAAGTTGAAAGAGGCACAGCTCTTGGTTTGAAATAAGTTACATTGGGGTCAAAAGAAAGTCTTCTTGGTTTTATCGGTCTGGACATAAAATTTTGTTTAATTTTTTAAAGATATTTTCAATTTCAAATTTAGCATTTAATTTAGTTTCTAAAATTGGAGTTAAGTTAGAAACTGCTTTGAAAATTTGTTTGTCGTAAGAAATCTTACCTAAAAATCTTTTTCCCGCATACTTTTTAATTTTATTGAATAAATTAATATTAATATCCCATTTATTTATGACTAATCCCCAGGGGGTTTTAAAATGATTTACTACTTGTAAAACTCTTTTCAAATCGGAAAATCCAGATGGAGTTGGTTCGGTCACTAAAACAACAAAATTCACATCCTGTAAAGCGGCCATAACAGGACAACCCGTACCAGGAGAAGAATCAATAATTTGGATATCATAATCAAATTTATCTGCTTCTTTTTTGACTGCTGATACTATTTTACCTGAACCTGTTTCTCCTGGAGAAAGAGCTCCAGAAACCAAAGGGAAATTATATTTTGTTTTTTTAATTTTTATCTCGCCATTATTAACAGGTTTTAACTTAATTGCTTTTTGAGGACAAACTATTTTGCAGAGTCCGCAACCCTCGCAAAGAAACGGATTTAATACAGGTTTATTTTTAACCATTTTTATTGCTTTGTAACGACATTTTTTAGCGCATATACCACAACCGTTACATTTTTTATAATCTATATATGGTTTTGAAGAAGTAGAAATTTTATAAGATTTGAATTTTTTATCTGTTTCATTTAACCAGATTGCTAAATTAGGGGCATCGACATCACAGTCAACTGCTGTTGTCTTAAATTTTTTTGTAAAAAGCATTGCCAACGACGAACTAAGCATACTCTTGCCTACGCCACCTTTCCCAGAAGCTATAGCTAATTTAATTTTTCTCTTTTTAATCATTTTATAATCCTAATTCTTCATTAATATTTTGCATTGCTGATAAAACAATCTTCACGAATTCTTCTAAAGATAAATCTAAAAGTTCTTGAGATTTTGCAATTATTTCTCTGTTAGCTCCCCTAGCGAAAGCTTTTTCCTTAAATCGCTTTAAAACATTCTCTACTTTTAATTCTTTTATTTTTTTTGATGGAGAAACCAAAGTAGATGCTACAATTAATCCAGTTAAAGGATCAACACAATACAAGGCTTTGGCCATTAATGTTTCTGGTTTAATGCCATGGGCTTCATTGTGAGTTAAAACAGCTTGGCAGATATCTTCCTCAAAACCTAAATCTTTTAACATTTCACTTCCTATTTTTGAATGTAATTCTATATTTCCTTTTATTTTCTCATAATCAATGTCATGCAAAAGTCCGCAAGTCTGCCATTTTTCTTCGTCTTCTTTAAAATATTTAGCCAGTTCTTTCATGCTAGCTTCAACTGCTAAAGAATGTTTAATTAAATTATTGTTTTTTAAATTTTGCTTTAATAAAGCTAATGTTTTTTCTCTTTCCATATTATTTATTATTTAATGTTTTTAAAATTTGAAAATCTTTTTTTAAAATTTCTTTCATATTTGGGTTATAGATTGCTACAGCAGGATGGTAAAAAGCTACGAATTTTAATTTTTCGGATCCGATTTTAATTTCAAATAAATTACCGTGAATTTTACTAATTAGTTCTATCTTATTTTCTAAACCAAATCTTTTCATTAGAAATTCCATTGAATATCTCCCTAAACTACAAATAATCTTTGGTTTAATAATCTTAATTTGTCTTTCCAGATAAGGAGTACAAGATTCAATTTCTTTTATTTCTGGGTCTCTATTGCTAGGTGGTCTACATTTTAATATATTACAAATATAAATATCTTGTCTTTTAATTGACACTGAATTTAATAATTCATCTAAAATTGTTCCGGCTCTACCACAAAAAGGATGACCAGTTTTATCTTCTTGTGCTCCAGGTGCTTCGCCTATAAACATTATTTCAGCATCATGACTTCCCTGCCCTATTACAGGATAATTTCTATTTTTATATAAGGAACACTTTTTACATTTTAAAACTTCGTCTTTAATCTCTTTTAATTTGTTGTCCTTATCTTTGCTCATGCTTTTATTTTAAATGTAATAATTCTCCTTTAGAATAAGCTTCAACAATTTTTTTAGAATAAGGAATTTCTTTTCTAATTTTATACTTTTTAGCTATTTTATAGATTATTTTTTTATCTCCTAGGTCTGCCTGATTTATAATTATCTCAGTTTTTACTTTTAATCTTTTACATAAATCTAAAATCAATTTTAAATCATACGCTCCCATCGGAGTTGGCTCAGTTACACAATAAGCCATATCACAATTTAAAAGAGCTGAAATAACAGGACAATGAGTACCAGCTGCTGTGTCAAATAAAATTATGTCTGCCTTGATTTTCTCAGCTAGTTTCAAAGCATATTCTTTTAAACTAGTTACAACTGGTCCTGTTTCTTCTAGCCCTGGTTTTGCCACTCCTGTAATTAGATTTAGATTTTTAATTTTATTAAAATATATTTCTCCTACTTTTTCTTTTTTTCTTTCAATTGCTCCAAATGGGCATACATTCCAACAAACTCCACAGCCAGAACATAAATCTTTAATAAAAATTGGATATTGATTTGGTGCTTGAAAAATAGCATTGTCTGGACAAGACTTAGAACACATTCCACATTTTCTACATTTTTCTTTAATCAGTTTTGGAAATTCAGCATATATTTTTTCAACTTTTTTTTCTAATTTTTGACCTAATAATAAATAATCATTTGGACACTCAACATCGCAATCACAAAGAATTACTTTTTTCCCTTTTTTAATTAAATCAGCAGCCAACAAAATAGCGACTGTTGATTTTCCTGTTCCTCCTTTGCCTCCAGTAATAGCAATTTTTTTCATAATTATATTATTTGCTCAATATTTTTTTCAGGAGAAATAATTTCAACTTGAATATCAAAATTTTCTAAATTCTGTTTAGCATTTTCTCCAATTATACGGGTTAAAACCTTGTCAGCTCTGATGGCTTTTACAAATCTTGCTCCGTGAGGCGAACCTTTTTCCGAATAGGGATTTTTAATTATTTTTTTAAATAAAATATTACTATCTTTTTTATCTATTACCAAATACTCTTCTGTTCCAAATTTATCACTAATTTCTCCATTTTTAAGGGGAATAACCAATCTATATCCTATTTTTTCTGGCCCAGTTTTCTCAAAGCCTTGAGAATCGCACATTTCTTTACCAATCTTTGGTAAAATAATACTTTGTTTTACTTGGTAAGCCTCAATAGAAATAACAACATATTTTAATTCTTTAATGTTTTTTAATAATCTTTCTTCTAAAGTTTTGGTAATCTTTTCCACATTTTCTACTTTTAATTTTGCTGCTAATTTAATTTTAATTTCCGCAAAATTAGAGTTCCCAATTTTTCTAGTTTTAATATCAGATATTTCTATATTATGTGATTCGCATATTTTTTTAATATTCTCTTCTACATTTTTATTAGCAACGTCCAATAAAGAGTCACTAATTTCTCTGCCTATTTGAAATGCTTCGAAAATAATATATAACCCAATTCCTATAGCAATTATGGCATCTGCTAAACTAAAATATTTTATTAAGAAAAGACCAGCTAAAACCCCAATAGATGATAAAGCATCTGCTCTGGAATGTTCAGCATCAGCAACCAAAGCCAAGCTTTCAAATTTTCTTCCATATTTAAACTTTAACCTGGCCAGTGATTCGGTTATTAAAATTGAGGCAATTACTACTAATATTGCAGAGGAAGAGAAAATTACTAATTCTTCTCCAAAAAATCTTTGGATAGCTTCATACAAAATCCAAATACCAGTAATTGCTAAGAGTATCATTACAAAAAAGCCAGCTAAACTTTCTGCTTTTAAATAACCATAAGGATGAGTTTTATCAAGAGGTTTTTTAGCTGTTTTTAACCCTAGAAAGGTAACAAATGAGGAAATAACATCTAAGCTAGAATGTACTCCATCAGCAACTAAAGCAACACTTCCAATTAAAGTACCAAAAAACAGCTTAGAAGCTCCTAGGCCCATATTTACAAAGGTACTAATTATTGAAATAGATTGGGGGTTCATAATTAATTTCTAGGGCCTCTTAATCCACGACCACGGCCCATTCCCTGTCCCATTCCAAAATGGCCAGGAACAGAAGATTCTTTGACTTTAGTTAATTTATTGTCTTTCCACATAGAAAATGCGTCTTTTACTTTTATGTTTGCAGGACATAAAAATATTTCTATTTTTGTCGTTCCCAAAACCCCAACAGCATTCGGACCAACATTTCCAGTAATTAAAATATCAATCTTTCTATTAGCAATTTTTTGAGCTGCTGTAATACCGGCTCCTCCTCGAGCTAATATTCCAGGGTTTGATGTGACTTCATCTAAATTCCCCTTTTCATCCAAGAAAAGAAAATACTGGGCTCGGCCAAATCGAGGATCTATTAAAGAGTCCAAGTCTGGACCCAAAGAACTAATACAAATTTTCATAAATTTAATTATTTTAGCTTTCTCTTGCCATAGGAGAACCGCATTTTTCACATTTTAGATCATAGCAAGGCACTCCTCTCTGATGAGGAACTTTATTATTACAATTAGGATTTGTACAAACACAAAAACCTGATGGACCCAAACCAAAACCATTTGGCTGACGTCCTCGTCCACCTCCTTGACCTAGCCCTCTACCTGTACCTGGACCCTGACCAGTAGGGCCAGTACCGTTTAAATTTGGCATATTATTATAATTATTTTATTTTTTTTGACCTTTAAGATCTTGGAGTCGTTTTTTAATAAGAATTATTTCTTCTTTTAAAGATTCTAACTCTTTGTCTAACATTTCTTTTTCTTCTTTTTGATCAGGTTGTTCAGAAAATGGTAATCCATAAGTTGCTCTTTCTTGGTTTGGGATTCTAGTAGTTTGATACCAGTTTCTCCAACCTCGTCCTCTTCCCCATCCAGAATATCCTCTTCTAAAACCAGGGTTTATAAATCCAGGATAGGAATAACCAGCGCAATAACCTGTTCCTCTCCCAGTCATTGGTCCAAGACCCATAGGACCAGTTCCATCTCCTCTAGGCATATATTTATTATATATTATTATTTGTAAATTATCGACTTTTATGTTTTAAGTATATACCCATAACTATATGTCTGTCAACCCCTAAATAATATAAATACCCCAAGAATTTAATCTTGAATTATTTTGATAAACTAAAATTAGAACGTGGAAAAACTAGAATGGCCATTTGTTATTCTTTTGAGCCCATAAAAGATAAGCACCGACCAAAATAACAACTACTAATATTATTGGTGTTATAACCATATTTTTATTTTTAATAAATTAATTATTATAATTCGACCTTTAAAATTGGTTTAATCAACTTTAAAATTTGAGAAGTCTCTTTTTTTACATTTAATCTTTTTCTAAACAAGGTTGATTCAACTATCAATCTATCCATTATCCCTAGAATAGAACAAGAAATAAATTGCAAATTATGTTCCCTACTCTGTTTCTTGTTAAAAATCTTTTTTAAACAAGTTTGAAACTTTTTATTTATTTGTTTCCTTAATTTAACAATATAATCTATAATTGCCGGATCAATATCAGAACCTTTAAGAGTAATTACTCGAATAAGATTTTTTTCCTTTAGACTAAAACGAATATAACTTTTTATTAATTGAGAAAATTCTTGAGGCTGTTTATCAAAAGTCTTGATTAAATTCTGATTTGCTTTTTCAAGAACTTGTAAAAAAAGGTCTTTTTTACTTTTAAAATGATAATACAATCCGGCTTTAGTGATATTTAAGTGTTTGGCAATATCTTCCATGGAAACGCCTAAAAAACCAAACTCCGAAAAAAGTTTGGAAGCAGTGTCCAAGACACGTTGTTTTGATTTTGATATCATTATATTTAACTTACCAATTGGTAAGTTTCTATCTCTAGAATAGCTAAATTAAAAACCCTTGTCAATAATAATCTAAAATAAATGAAAAGACCGAAATTAATTAACTAACTCCGGTCTTTTTTAAATTATTCTTCTAATGCGTCAATCGCTATGAGCTTATCCTTATGGTCTATATAAATTACTTGGCATTTATCCTTGCAATTTGTTTCTATTGCGTAATTTATGTTTGCATTTTCTAACTTTTCCATAGACCTTGTGATGTGAATAATTGGTTCTTCCCACTTAAAATCCTTGAAAAATATTGATTTGTCTATTTCTTTTAATTCTACCTCATTTTTAAATAATCCCTTTTTTTCTTGGTCGATCATGGTATTATTAATTCCTCCTTTCTCCATGCTTTATTTAGTAACCATTTAAAAAGTTTTTCATTTCCTTCCTTTACTTCCCTATTTGCTAACAATTGGAAAACTTCTGTTTTTCGTTTTTTCGGCATTACCGTTATTAAATGCGGCAATTGCTGCAACATCAAATCTTCCTTATCGTATATTGCACAGTGTCGATCTGGAAACTCATAAAGTTTTTTCCATTTTCTCATTTCTTTAACCTCCTTTTATTAAATTTATTTTTTTCTATTTCTAAATATTATGCCAATTCAGAATAATAAATAATACAATTATTATTAAAATCATACAAGGTAAAATTTCTTCTGAAAACATCCAATCAAGTAATTTTCTCATAATTTATCACCTCTTTTATTTTGTTAACGAGCTAGCATACCATATTTTATGATATTATGTATCATACCATATTTATCCTTGTTCGTCAAATTGGTTAAAGCTGAATTCAACCTACAAGTGCAACACTAAAAGCTTCTAACGGAGTTTTCCAATCAAGCCTTTTTCTTGGACGGTTGTTCAAAAGATCCTCAACTTCTTGTATTTGTTTATTTGTTATCATAGCAAAATCTGTTTTCTTAGGAAAGTAATCTCTGACAAGACCATTGGTATTTTCATTCGTCCCTCTTTCCCAAGAGTGGTAAGGATTGGCAAAAAAAGATTTAAATCCAGTTCTATTTTCAAACTCCTGCCATTTTTGATTTTCAGG
>Ga0222703_1000173_pt1 | contig 14922 bp, 15 predicted proteins | sample AntAcemetage1506_FD_179827 | JGI IMG/M metagenome (GOLD analysis project Ga0222703, IMG submission 179827) | Saline water microbial communities from Ace Lake, Antarctica - #1506 | ecosystem: Environmental > Aquatic > Non-marine Saline and Alkaline > Saline | place: Antarctica: Ace Lake...
ATATGTCTATTATCTTATTTGCTAAATCAATTATTTTAATGTCTTGTCCAGTTCCGTAGTTGATGAATTTTCCGTAGAATGCTGAACCAAGTATCTTCATATAAGCTTCAACAACATCGTCAACGTAGGTGTAGTCCCGGCTTGCCTGTCCACTCCCAAAAATCAGGGGGCTTTTACCTTCTAGTACTCGTTTGGTGAAGATGCTAATCACACCGCCATAGCTTGTATCTGACTGTCGTGGACCGTAAGTGTTGAACTGCCTAAGTACAGTCACGGGAATGTCATAAGTGTCATGATAAGCGTGACACAACCTGTCCCCCGCTAACTTACTTGCTGCATAAACACTCTGTGGGTTAGTTTGGTGGCTTTCATCCATAATAGGGTATTGAGCCGTTCCATAGATTTCACTCGATGAGGCAAACACCATTGGAATATCTTTTCTACGGACATATTCTAATACATTCATTGTCCCATCTACATTACGGGTCATTGTGTCTCGAACTGCGTAGGAACTTTTATCTACATGGATTTGAGCCGCTAAGTGAACTATACTATCGCATCCGTCTAAAGCCTTCTCTAAAGCATCGTTGTCTCGAACATCTCCCTGTATGAATTTGAAACGCTTTTGGTATAAAAACAGGTGTCGGATGTTATCCATACTGCTATTGCTTAAATCATCAAAACACACAACCGTGTGGTCGTTGCTATCATCGTTTAGGAGTCCTTCACACAGGTTACTCCCGATAAAACCTGCCCCGCCGGTCACACATATTCTACTCATTCCTTGTCACCCACTCAACAGTCTTCTGCAGACCTTCATAGAACTCTGTTTTAGGAGTCCAACCCAGTTCCTTCTCCGCTTTTAAGGTGTTTGAGAAGGTGTGATTAACATCTCCTAATTGATCCTCAATGTATTCTATACTTCCAGAACCAACTATGTCAATTATTTTATTTGCTAACTGGTTCACCGTAGCTAAGTTACCCCCTCCAATGTTGTAGACACCAGAACCTTTAGTTATCGACTTTATAGTCGCATCCACCACATCCCCCACGTAGGTGTAATCCCTGGTTTTACTTCCGTCACCGTAGATTTGTATTGGCTCATTTGCATAAGCAGATTTAATAAACTTACTTACTGCTAGGTCGGGTCGTATCCTCGGACCATAAACTGTAAAATACCTAAGTGCAACATACTCCAGACCATAAAGTTCATGATAAACTCTCAAATAATGTTCGCACATCATTTTAGATACACCATAAGGGCTTATCGGATTTAACACATCAGTTTCTAAGGATGGCTGTTCAGATTGTATTAAAGACTTATCCCCATAAACAGAGCTGGAAGATGCGAAAACCACCTTCCTACACTTTAATTTCTTAGCAACCTCCAAAACATTAAGCGTCCCCCGAGTGTTTACATCATGAGTTCTAACAGGATCCTCAACCGAAATCCTAACCCCCGGCTGTGCCGCAAGATGAACAATAACCTCTGGGTGAAAATCGTCAGCTACAGAGAATAAATGTTGGGCGTTTAGTATGTCACACTCCACAAAATCAACCCCTGTGTCAACCAAGTTACTGACCTTCAACTGAGGGTCGTAGTAGTCGTTAAGGTCATCCAAACAAAATATGTTATTTTTGCCCTTCATTAATTCTTCACAAAGGTTACTACCCAAAAAACCAGCCCCGCCCGTGCAAAGAATATTCATACAAACCTCTCGTGATTTAATCCCTTCCTCATAGTCCCAAGTAGTGTGTTGTAGTGGTCGTAGTAACATTTAACACACCTGCTACCGTCAAAATTCTCCTGCTGCAAGTAAATCTGCTTAAGGTCAGTTGCATCACCCATTGGATGTACTAAATCCTTATGCTCATCGGGGAAAGCATATTGAATTCCGCAGCAGGCGTAGATTTTCGCATCAGCCCCAATAACTGGTTTTAGCAAACTTATAAGGCATTCTTTCTGTCCTTTAACATATTTTTGACGGTCTTGATAATTTACGATACTGTCATCTAGTCCTCTGCCTACTATTTCGTCTTTTACAACCGCCATATCTACTGCTTCAAGGTCGAATAAGTCAGAAACCAACCGGACGTGGGTGAAATTGTGTTTATTTGCGAAATTCACCAGACCAGTTATTGTTTCAAAGTTGGGTTTTCTACTTACAACATGACTGAAAGCCCAGTCGACATGTTTGCCTCTTTCTACAGCCTTGAGGATTGAAGCGGAGTATTCTTCAGAAAAATCCCTATAATCCCCGCTGCTTATTCTAATCCAAGTTATTTTGTCTAAACTTTCAGTGGATAAATTTTCCATAACAGTCCCATTAGTCACTAATCCTAGGTCGATATGTAAACTATTGATGTCAGAGATTATCTGGTTTATTTTAGGATGCAAAAGGGGTTCTCCACCTCCCGATATTGAAACTGCTTCACAGCCGCAGGCTTTCGCATCCACCATTATGTCGTAAATTTGGCTGGCAGTCATTTCCTGCTCTTTATCTCTCGCACTACAGCTGCAAAATGGGCAATTTAAATTGCAGTTATTAGTTGGAAGCAACTGGATATGTGTCATTGGTATCATGCCCCCATTTTTTATGCTGTTCCTGATGTTCTCATTTAATATCACCTTCAATGGTATTTCTCCCGCAGCTGAATAGCTAGTCTTAATATCTTCATCCATTTTTTATATTCCCATCCTTCCTTTTTGGTAGTTTACAGTGTATGTTCCTTCCTCAACCATCTTAAACAAGTTCCCCCACATTGGAAGAACCTTATCCCACGTAAGTGTTTGTGCGTACGCTACTCCTTTTTTCCCGCAATCTTTTCTCAAACTCTCATTAGAGTATAGAGTATGTATGGCTCCTGCAAAATCAGCTAGGTCACTATTCATAACCTCACTAAGCAGTGGCGTAACCTCCCTGTAGGCTATGTTTACAAGTAATCCTGCTTGGCTTTCCCCTATATGTTCTGGACCTACACTGTGGTTGCCCATTATAACTGGTGTTCCACAAGCCAATGACTCAATTGCGGGAAGAGCGAATGATTCTCCCTGGCTTGGTAAAATTGAGATGTCGCTCATGCTTAGTATTTTTGCTATTTCCTCTGGGGGGAGTGATATGTTAGCGTTGTGTTTCATGCCTTCTGGGTCTCCTTCGTAGGTTGCAAGCATGTCCACTCCGTCTTCGTTAGGTTTGTTCCATATGTAACGTATGTTATCCACCATCTTGAGAGTATCCCTGAACATTGCGGTCTTAAATCCGTCAGGTTCGTTTGGGTCGTGTACTAGGAGTAGTACCGCATCTTTTTTGAATTGGGGGTCGTTGTTGCACACAATCGCCCATGCCCGCATAGCATCTGTTAACCGTTTCTGGGCTCCTTTATTCCTGTTAACCACGACTGCTACGAAACTTTTATGTTCTATCCCTAACCGTTTTTTGGTTTCGTCAGTAAATTCGGGCATAACTTTGAATATTTCGGTGTCGACACCATGAGGAATGTAAGCTGTTCGTTGACTTAAACCTCCTTCACCTAGTAGACGTTGGTTGTATTTTGAAGGTGCTATTATGTAATCTGCCATCTGCAGTTTATTCCCGATAAAAGGAGTCAACGGTTCCGAGTTTAGTGTGACGTGAGCCAGCCAAGGTATCTTAAGTTTTTGACACATAGGACTCATGTAATCTGTCTGAGGCAGCCATAAATCCAGCATCGACATGAAACAATCAGCTTTATAGGTTCGCAGGTAATCTTCCGCAATATCTTCAAAAAACGGGCTATATCTCCCGCCTAAATTGATTATCCCGTTGGGTAGTTTAAATGGTGCTGAAATATCCTGCATGCCCAAGTATATAACTTGATGTCCTTGTTCCTGTAGGTAGTTTGCTACACGAGTTGCTACTATCGAGTATCCGAATCTCCTCTGTGGTCCATTTTCCACACTTAAGCTGTTGCTCATAAATGCTATGTTCATTTTTTATTTATCTCCGCTTGTTAGTATTACTTGATTTTTGTTGAATTGAACTTTTAACAGGGTTGAGGATGATAGTGGGAACTGGGAGTCGCAGGAAACTTCCTTGGCTATGTATATTAAAAATTTGGAGTTATCATCGTTTGGACGGTAAACACTACCCCCCCCTGTTAAACTCATGGTATAACTTAGGGGTGTATTAATATAAATGCGTTAACGTCTTCGTCTTCTAAGAATTAAGACTGTAGCAATTGCAGTAATCCCCAAACCCACAGCAGTAGTAGTCTCCCCCGCACTACTTGGAGCAGAAGATGAAACAACCGTTTTCACGTCACTACTTACATTCTGGGTATCATCACCATCCCAAACTCTAACCGAGCAGTTCCACTCATCAAGAACACTAGTGTAAGGAGACGTAACGTAGGTGTCAGTATAACATGCGACACTATCCAAGCAGGTCATATCCCCACTGTTAAAAGTAGGTTGGTTAACTCCATTTTTCCACCAAGTAAAATTAGCTGAGTAACCAGCGTACTCAGATGAGACAGCATTTACAGAACAATTTAAATCCCTAAGTTGAGTCAGGTTATGGAAAGCACCCTCAGTAAAAACCTCAGTAGAGCTAACAAGGACAGTACCACCAGAGGATGCGTATGTAATCGTCATGTAAGGATGTTGAGCTATTGTTGCGTACTCTTTTGTCCTAAAATAATCCCATCTGTCCTTATCAACACCCTGAAGAATCTCAAATCGAACTGTGTCCTCCCAGGTCAGAGTTAATCCGTTGGTTGCTTGAGGACCCATAAGTGTCCAAGTCATATACCCAGGATTAGCATTACACCCAAACCCACCAGCTATATTTTTAGTCGAAACCACAGTAGAATTATAACATCCAGGCACATCAGGAGAATCACACCAATTTGAACCTGTTTCATTTAAATCCCAAGTCATTGTTGCTTCATCAAATCCTTGTAAGAGTTCGTGTAATTCAAGAGCATGTGAGTTACTGTGGTATCTACCCGTATCATAACAGTATAATGAAATATTTACTTCAGTTATTGTTCCAGTACCAGCAGGTAGTTTATAATCAAAAAACATTCTGTAATACCTGCTTAAATAATTAACATACTGCCCTATAATCATATAACCACCATCACCATTAGGACCTGTACTGTAGTAACCCGCATATGAATCATGGTCATCAGAAGTGTTAAGTGCTTTAACTACTACATCTGCTGAAACCTCAGACGATAATAGCATCACAGCCAGAATCACCCAACATATTATCCACTTATTCATCTTTTAGTAGTAGTAGTATTTCGTTGAGACTAACAACGTTCCTGTCCCTGCCGAATCTGTTAGCATAGTAACTGTGAGAGTATCTGTATTGTATTCTACTTTATCAAATGTTACGAAAGTCGTGCAACCGTAGAACACATCCTTGGCTAATGTGGATGTTCCTTTGGTTATTGAGTACTTTGCGTTTCCTCCCGCTGTTGGGCAGTAGAGGAAAACATCTTTTAAAGCCCAGTTAGTTCCTTTATTTAATGTTACAGGGCATAAAGTTGAAGTATTAGGTATGGTGTAGAATGATGCGGAATCATATCCTTCATCCTTATTCTGAGGTAGTAAACCTGAGTTCCAAGTGACTACCGTACCTGTTACTTGAGTTCCTGTTGCGAGGATACAGTCGCTAATCTTTCCAATCGTGTTTGTACCCGAATGAATTATGCAATTCCACGGGTCAGTACCCTGAGTAGCTTCAATAGTACCTCCAGCAATCTGTACGACACCTATGTTATTAGTCCCCGAATGTAATCTTGAAAGCCAAGGAGTTGTACCCTGAGTAGCCTCGATTGTTCCCCCCGCAATTTGAACTACTCCTATGTTATTTGTTCCACTGTGTAGCCTACTAAGCCAAGGTGTAGTCGTTTGAGTACAGTTCGCACCAATCGTTCCACCAGCGATTTGCACAACTCCGATGTTATTAGTTCCTGAATGTAATCTTGAAAGCCAAGGAGTAGTTCCCTGACTAGCTTCAATCGTACCTCCTGCAATTTGAACTACTCCTATATTGTTCGTTCCGCTATGAAGTCTACTCAACCAAGGTGTAGTACCCTGAGTCACAGTAGAATTGATTGTACCTCCTGCGATTTGAACCACACCGATGTTACTTGTTCCTGAATCTAAATGTACCGCCCCGATAACATTTGTTCCTGCGTGGAGTCTACTAAGCCAAGGAACTGTTGTTTGAGTACAGTTCGCACTTATTGTTCCGCCTGCTATCTGAACGACTCCTAAATTACTCGTTCCACTTGCTAGATGCACTGCTCCGATGTTATTAGTACCTGAAGCTATCTCACCCATGTTAGCTGTGATAGTTCCACCTGCTATTTGCACGACTCCGATGTTGTTGGTTCCAGATGATAAGCGTGTTAAAAGATTTCCAGAAGTGTCTACTTTAGCTATGTAGGTATTGTCTCCAACCAAAGCAGTAGCTAGTACACCTTTAGTATCTGAACTTATTGTCCCACCTGATGCTAGATAGATTGTTCTTAGTATGTCTGCATTGCCATAACCGGGGGTATTATCCCTTCCTACAATTACAGAGTTTGTGATAAGGCTCTCACCTAAATAGCTTAATGGTGTATCTTGAAGTGTGGAACTTAGCATTGCTGCTATCGGTACTACTGCTGAACTACTGTTGTTCAAGGCGAACATCTTAAAGTCGGATGTTCCACTAACTGAAGCGGCAGTTATTGTTCCGCTTATAATCCACGGACTTGTACCTTGATTAACTGAACCAATCGTATTTGTTCCAGCGGCTATCTCCCCCATACTTGTCGTAATTGTTCCCCCTGCTATTTGTACGACTCCGATGTTGTTTGTCCCTGTCAGAAGGTGTACGCCTCCGATGTCGTAGGCTCCAGTTGCGTTGATGATTGTTCCTCCAGCGACTTGCACGACTCCAATGTTATTAGTGCCAGAGTGAAGTCTTGACAACCAAGGTGTCGTTCCTTGACTAGAAATAATCGTTCCTCCAGCAATCTGTACAACCCCGATGTTGTTAGTCCCTGAATGTAACCGTGATAGCCAAGGTGTAGTACCCTGATTAACCGAGCCGATAGTGTTTGTACCTGAAGCTATCTCTCCCATGTCTGCGGTAATAGTTCCACCCGCTATCTGAACAACTCCAATGTTACTTGTTCCTGAAGCTAGATGTATCGCACCTACAACATTTGTACCGCTATGTAACCTACTAAGCCAAGGTGTTGTTCCCTGACTGGATGTTATTGTTCCTCCTGCAATTTGTACCACACCGATGTTGTTAGTCCCAGAGTGTAGTCTACTCAACCAAGGAGTCGTCGTTTGAGTACAGTTAGCACCTATTGTCCCACCAGCAATCTGCACGACACCAATATTACTCGTCCCTGAAGCTAAATGCACTGCTCCGACAACATTCGTGCCACTATGTAATCTACTAAGCCACGGAGTTGTCCCTTGACTAGCTTCGATAGTCCCACCAGCAATTTGAACAACTCCTATGTTATTCGTTCCTGAATGTAGTCTACTTAACCAAGGCGTAGTTCCTTGACTAGAAATAATCGTGCCTCCTGCGACTTGTACGACTCCGATGTTGTTTGTTCCTGCATACAACTGAGAAATCAAAGGAATACTTGTCTGACCGACAATGTTTACATCTTGAGTGCCTGATGAACTCGCATTAACCGTACCTGATATGACCCAGGGAGATGTTCCTTGACTAGCCTCTATCGTCCCACCAGCAATCTGAACAACACCTATATTATTAGTACCACTATGTAACCTACTCAACCACGGAGTCGTTCCCTGAGTAGCTTCGATAGTTCCACCTGCAATCTGAACTACCCCTATGTTGTTCGTTCCAGCATATAGTTGAGTAAGCAGAGGAATACTTGTTTGTCCTACAATGTTTACGTCCTGAGTACCCGAAGAACTAGCGTTAACCGTACCTGAAATAACCCAAGGACTCGTACCTTGATTAACTGAGCCGATAGTGTTTGAACCAGTGGCTAACAAGCTTTCATTTTTTAAATCAGCGTATGTATCTTGATTAGATGTTATCGTCCCGCCTGCAACTTGAACTACTCCGATGTTGTTCGTTCCCGAATGTAGTCTAGCGAGCCAAGGTGTTGTCCCTTGAGTGGATGTAATCGTACCTCCTGCTACTTGAACAACTCCTATGTTAGATGTACCACTTGCTAGGTGAACGGCTCCTATAACATTCGTGCCACTATGTAGTCTACTAAGCCAAGGCGTAGTTCCTTGAGTAGCTTCAATCGTCCCTCCTGCTACTTGTACAACTCCAATATTTGAAGTACCTGATGCAAGATGAACTGCTCCAACCACGTTTGTTCCAGATGGTAGCTCGCCCATCTCGGTTGTTATCGTCCCTCCTGCTATTTGTACGACTCCGATGTTATTTGTTCCGGTCAGCAGGTGTACGCCTCCGATGTCGTAAGCACCAGTTGCGTTAATGATAGTCCCACCAGCTACCTGTACAACACCTATGTTACTTGTTCCTGAAGCTAAGTGAACTGCTCCGACAACGTTTGTACCGCTATGTAAACGTGAAAGCCAGGGTGTCGTACCTTGACTACTTATTATTGTACCACCTGCAATTTGTACGACTCCGATGTTGTTTGTGCCTGAATGTAGTCTACTCAACCAAGGTGTTGTTCCTTGACTAGAGACAATCGTACCCCCCGCTACTTGCACGACCCCAATGTTGTTTGTTCCTGCATATAACTGAGTCAATAACGGAATCTCGGTCTGCCCTACGATAGATACATCTTGTGTGCCAGATGAAGTTGCATTAACCGTACCTGATATGACCCAGGGGGATGTTCCTTGACTAGCTTCTATTGTCCCGCCTGCTATTTGTACGACTCCTATATTATTAGTACCTGAGTGAAGTCTTGATAGCCAAGGTGTCGTTCCTTGATTAGAAATAATAGTTCCACCTGCTACTTGTACAACTCCTAAATTACTTGTCCCAGATGCAAGATGTACCGCCCCGATAACATTTGTTCCTGCGTGGAGTCTACTAAGCCAGGGTGTAGTCCCTTGACTACTTATTATTGTACCACCTGCTACCTGAACAACCCCGATGTTGTTTGTCCCTGAGTGCAACCGACTTAGCCAAGGTGTCGTACCCTGAGTCACAGTAGAATTAATTGTACCTCCTGCGATTTGAACTACACCTATGTTATTTGTCCCTGAATGTAATTGAGTAATAAGTGGAATACTAGTCTGCCCTACGATAGACACATCTTGAGTGCCGCTTGAACTAGCGTTAACCGTACCAGATATAACCCAAGGCGAAGTACCTTGATTAACTGAGCCGATAGTGTTACTCCCCGCAGCTAAAAGACTTTCGTTCTTAAGATTAACATACGTGTCTTGACTAACCTCTATTGTCCCACCCGCAATCTGCACGACCCCAATGTTATTAGTGCCACTGTGAAGTCTAGCAAGCCAAGGTGTCGTACCTTGATTAGAAATAATAGTTCCTCCCGCTATTTGAACAACTCCAAGGTTACTCGTCCCTGAAGCTAGATGAACTGCCCCGATAACATTAGTTCCTGAAGCTATCTCACCCATCTCGGTTGTTATCGTCCCTCCTGCGATTTGTACGACTCCGATGTTATTCGTTCCAGTTAGAAGATGTACGCCTCCGATGTCGTAAGCACCAGTCGCATTGATTATCGTCCCACCAGCGACCTGAACTACACCAATGTTGTTTGTCCCTGAGTGCAACCGACTTAGCCAAGGTGTCGTACCCTGAGTAGCTTCGATAGTCCCACCAGCTACTTGTACAACCCCGAGGTTACTCGTCCCTGAAGCTAGATGAACTGCCCCGATAACATTAGTTCCTGAAGCTATCTCACCCATCTCGGTTGTTATCGTACCACCCGCAATCTGCACGACTCCAATATTATTTGTCCCTGCTCCAAGACTTACCGAGCCAACATCATTACTTCCACTATAAAGTTGAGCCAACAAAGGAGTATGTGTCTGCCCTACAATGTTTACATCTTGAGTGCCACCTGCCGCAGTAAGCGTCCCACTTACAATCCACGGACTCGTACCCTGTAAAGCGGTGATACTTCCTGCCAAGTTAGTGCCGGCAGCTAGAGTAGTATCAAACAAACCAACAGTCACGTTAGCATCAACAGTTCCACTAATAACCCAAGGTGAAGTACCTTGAGTAGCTGTTATAGTTCCCGCAGTAATCGTCCCACTAACTATTATTGTACCGCCTGAAGCTATCGGTTCTCCACTACTTCCCCTAGACTTTCTCAACGCCATATCTAATCTTTGAGTATATACTTCAAAGCAGCAATACTAATTACCACAACACCCACAATAACTACATACTTAAATGCGTTATCTTCCACCGCCGGAAGTTGGTCTACTAAAGATATAGGTGGTTGGGGGACACTCGCTGTTTCTGGAACCACTACTGCCTTAAAATACTCTACAGGGTCTGTCCTTTGAACCATTTACCGCCTCTCATATATCAAACCATCAACCAACGCCTCAAAAACTAAGTCTTTTGAGTCGTTGTTGGTCGCTGTGAACTCTACATAATCCTTAACCAAATAAGGTCCACCATTATCCATGTTAAACTGGGCGGGGCTGTCAATAGAACCTATCTGTCTCTCAATATTCCTTTCAACATCTGCTCCATCAATTATCCACCTTAAACTAGATTCACTATGGTAGTTGTTCCCTACTTTATAGATGAAACCAACTTTACTGTTCGGCAATTTACCGTAAAAAACCCTGGCAGTAGAATTAGCAGGTACTGTAGCGTACTGGTGTACTTTAAAATACTGGCTGAAAGGTATCCCAACTAACGACATCTTGTATCCCTCATCATACCATAAACTGCAATCCCTAAAGCTAAACCCACAAGTAAACCAATGATTAAAAATTTAATCTGAGCTAACTCCTCCTCCTGAGTAGATAAACTTTGGGGAGTGGATGCGTAGTAGTGATTAACCGCCGGAGCTGTTGTTTCCCCCCCATCGTCAACAACGTTTTGGTCACGCAAGTAATCCTCTGGAGAAGTTCTAACAGCCATACAATATATATACTGTTTTATAGGGTTAAAAAAAAAGAAAAAAGTGATACCCCCAACTAATTAGTAGTTGAAGAGCATCACATCTAAAGGCAAAGCCGTACTCGCTGCACTACTTGAGGTTAAGGTAAATGTGCCAGCCGCAGCACCACCGATACTTATCATTGGGACACAACTTCCTGTTGCCGCCCCTCCTGCACCTACTGTTCTCTCATTCCAACCGACAGGTCGGAGAAACAACATAGTGTTGGCTGTACATATACTGTTCGCAAATGTAGTACTGGTGAAACCCGCTGCATCTAAGACTCCACCTGGGTACGTTACCCGTTGGATGAAATATCCTGTTCCTGTCCCGCTAGAGGTCAAAGATGTGGTGGTCGTGGTCGTAGCAGTAACGCTCGTTGCCGTCACCGCATTAAGTGTCGGACTCGCACTCGTCAAAATCTTAGACGCTGTTATTATTCCCATCTTTTCACCTCTAATAGTTTATGAACAATATATCCAATGCCAGAGCAGTGCTAGAACCCACCGCAGAAGATACTGTAAAAGTACCACCTGCAATACCACCTATCCCGATATAAGGCATAGAACTCCCACCTGTAGGCAAAGTATCAGTCACAAAACCAAGTGGCTGAATAAAACCCAAAGTAGCTGAGTCAACTATGCTATTTATAAAGTTCGTACTAGTCACAGAAGCAGGGTAAGTTATCCTCTGTAGGAAATACCCTGTGTCCGTACCCCCAGCTGTTAAGCTAGTCGTGGTCGTGGTCGTAGCAGTAACGCTCGTTGCCGTCAACGCATCAAATGTCGGACTCGCACTCGTCAAAATCTTAGACGCTGTTATTAATCCCATCCTTCACACCTCAAACGCCCTTCTTAACAAGTATGCCTTCCTTCTCTACAACTTCTCCAATTATTACAACACGCTCTGTCGCACTAGTTGCCCTGCAATAGACTTCTATCGTAACAGGTGTGTTCTGCCGGATAACCTCTACAGGATCGTCAAAGTAGTACACCAAATCCTCAGTCAAGTTAGCATCCTGAATCTGCCAATACCTCAGAACCTGCCCTTGAGCAGTAATCCTAACCTCAGTACCACCCTGAACAGCAGACTGCGGAATAGCAATACCATTAATACCAATAAAACGGTTGTTCGCTATAGAATAAGCACTAATATAAGTTACCCAACCTGTCGCAGATAAGTTAACCGTCCACTGCCCAGTCAAACCTAAATCCTCAGGAATAAGCTGCCTCTGAATAAGGTCTTTATCACCTAAACCAAGCTCCTGCTTAGCCACCCTCATCAACGTATCCTTCATACGATCATGTCCACGTTTTGCCTCGCCTTCCAATTTTGTATATCTCATTTTTCTAATTCACCTCTATTGTTTTTTTAAATAACTAAGTCACCAGCCCCCTGACGTGCAGGGTAATGGTTGCGGGTTATTAGTGTTCCGCATAGAATATGTTATTTTACTACTTAATAAATCGGTAGAGTATTTAATAGAAAAAATAAAAAGGGTTTGTAGCGGAATCACCCACTACAAATTAGTCAGCTTATACTTCCGTTTTGCTCAAAATCGGCTCAATTCTCCCCCAGAGGGATCCTTGAAACGTCCCATTAGTGGAGGCGTATATTCCGAGGGTTCGTGTTCCACTTGCTACTCCTGTTCCTAGGCTGAAGAGTAGTGGACTGTCGTAGGGTGTAATAAGTGACTGGTTCAGGCAAATATTCCCTGCTGCTGTGCTGGATTGAACGTTCAAGATGCATACGCTAGAACTCCCTTCCTGTAAGGAAATTGGGGTTATCATAGCTAGTCCACCTCCGTTTGTTGCTGTGATACCTGCTGAAAAGCCGGTGATCACAATGTTTTGGTTGGTTCCTACAACTGTTGATGCGATAGCACCTCCTGCTCCCGTTACTGCAGAGCTTCCACTTAAGTAAAAGCTCCTGGTAGCCTTCATCTCCCTTATATCCTTTCCAATGTTTGGGTCGTACACGTATTTCTGGTTTATTATCTTATTCGTTGCCATCTTTATTCAGCTATCCCTCCAATCTTAATTGGCGTGTAAGCTGTTGAAGGTTTACTCGCTAATTGTTTCACACTGAACCGCCTACCAACCCAAGTTAATCGGGGGGTGATGCTAACATCTGTGTTGTTAATCATTTGAACGTTTGGGGCGTAATCTCTAGTTACCCACAGCTCGATGTCCATTGGTCCAGCTAAACCTGATATTGACTGGACGATTATACCGCCTTCCGGGGATTTGTTCGTACCGAAACGGTTAGTTGCCGCTGGCTGTTTGAGGTATAGGTTGATGTTACCTTCTATCTCTATCCCCTGAAACAAATAAATCTGCCCATTAGGGGGGTCAAGATTGTTAACTTCCGCATAAGCGGATGTTGCACCCGCAGCTACTGCTGATTTTGTGTCACGGTAACGGATTGGGTCTGTACCACTGATTTCAAAATATTGTTTAGTTCCTCCAACGAGTGTAACCTCTAGTTTATCACCAAGGTCTAGTTCGTTTGGTCTTTTCGCCATTATTTCATTCACCTCTGTATATATTTGTTGGTGATTCTTGTTTCAGAATCTATTACATATGTTAATTTATTCAGTTAAATACTGTGGTTCAGAAAGAAAAAAATTTAAAATAAAAGAAAAAAGGGCTTTAAAGCCCTTGTATGGTTCTCTATGGATTTACCAATAATCCTCTTTTTTCCGCTACTGCACCTAGGAAGCCGAATGTGTTGGCTAGGGTTGATGTGATCCCATGCCATGCGGCTACTGTGACAGTTGTGTTTCGGTCTAAGGTTATGGGGTCATCTACAAACGCACACTGGTTTTTTAGTGCTGGTATGTGGTCGACTGTCCATTCTCTAGCGACTGCTCCTTCTCGGGTTATCCGTATTGCGTGTATACTGCTTGCCCCTGTTTGGTTGAATATCCCGTTGATTCCTACAAATCTGCTGTTGGCTATGGAGGCTCCATCTATGTTGGTTAATGTTGCGTAGGCACTAGACGAAACATTGTTGGCGAAATACCAGTCTGTGACTGTTGCGTTGATGTCGAGTGGTCTGATTGGTCTTACTACAACTTCGCTGGCGTTCAACTTCAATCCCTGCATAGCTTTTGTGCGTAGTTTGTTTACCATTGATTCATAAGCTCTCAAAGCATTTCCCTCAAGTTGTTCATATTGTGTCATCTTTTTTCACCTATGGGTTTATGGTTATACCTCGTTTTTCTGCTACAGCACCTAATAGTTTAGTCTGCTGGAGTGTGCTTGCAGTTCTACCATATGCGTATATGGTGTAACTCGTTTGTTGGTCTATGGTAACTGGGTCGTCTGCGTATCCTGTGTTGTTTTCATAACCTCGGATAGCTTCAACATCCCAGAACCTAGCGTCTGAACCTTCTCTCTGAATCCTCAACTGAGTGATCCACCCCGCAGGGTCTTGAGTTTGGACACCATGTATCCCAATCCATTTTCCATTACCTACTGTCCCAACCATGTTGCTTCCACTCCAACCTGCTGCTCCTGCGGATGTTCCTGTAACAATCAGTGACCACCCGTCTGGTCCAGCGAAATCAAGGTCATCTGGCTTGAGTTCACGTAGGATTACTTGGTCTGGTCCGAGACCTAACTCCTTCATTGCTTGACCCTTAAGTTTATCACACATTTCTGCGTATGCTTTAAGGGCGTTTCCCTCTAGTTTCGTATAAAACATTTTTTTTCTCCAAATCAGGCAAGTTCACATCCAAAGATTTGTTTGGGGAGCCCTGCATACCTGATTTAATCTACTGTTATTAGTCCTCCGTTCCCTGAG
>Ga0222703_1000174_pt1 | contig 14910 bp, 16 predicted proteins | sample AntAcemetage1506_FD_179827 | JGI IMG/M metagenome (GOLD analysis project Ga0222703, IMG submission 179827) | Saline water microbial communities from Ace Lake, Antarctica - #1506 | ecosystem: Environmental > Aquatic > Non-marine Saline and Alkaline > Saline | place: Antarctica: Ace Lake...
CAAAATATATTAATGCATTCAAATCCTTTGGGAAGCATTTTCCGCCAAAACCCAATTCGGAATCAGGTCCAGGAACGCCCCAGTGAGTCTTTCCTATCCTTTGGTCTAGCTTAACGCATCGAATAACCTCATTATAATCAAGGTTAAGGTGCTTGCATATCTGATATATTTGATTAGCAAACATTACTTTTGTAGCTAGAAATGTATTGCCAACATACTTAATCATCTCTGCTGTTTTAATATCTGTATGTATTATGGGGCATGTGAATCCAGCTTCTTGATAAATACTTTTTAATCTATCAAACACATTATTATCATTAGCACCAATAATAATACGATCGCTTTTAAGAAAATCATCTTCTGCATTCGCCTCTGTGAGAAATTCTGGGTTAAACGCAAATCTCAAGTGTGGTAATCTGCTAGCAAAACCGTCTGTTGTACCACTAACAGCTGTACTTTTTATAACTATGATCGTGTCTTCTACGGTACCTGCTTTAATTAAAGACGCAACAGAATCAAACAAAGCACTTATATCTATCTCACCAGACATTTTCATTGGTGTTGGAACACATATAAATATTACTTCACATTCAGCTACGTCTCTCAAAGAACTGTCACATGCTTTATACTTATCGTATCCTATTACTTCTATTTTACCATTATGTGATAATCCTTTAGCTGTAGCATTTCCAACAACTCCAAGCCCTATCATTCCGACTTTCATAAATTCTCCTTATGATTCATCTATTTATGTTTATTGTATTCCATCTCTAATGCACATAACTTTTCTAATATTTTTAACATTTCTATATCAATTAAAAAAATACTATGATTTCTCATTAGTTCATTTATTTTTTCTTTTTGTTGAATTATGAAATAACTATTTTTAGGTTCTAAATATTCACAATTATAAAATATTGATAATTTTCTTTTATTTAAAATTTTAAAATCAGGTTTATATGTATGCATTCCATCATTTAATTCATAAAAAATTTTATCATTAGGATGTGCTTTATATTTTATTTTTAATTTTGTTAACACCTTAGCTACTCTTAATTCATAAGTACCTTGTACTTTTTGTCCTTTATAGCTATACCATTTATAGCTTCCTAAATAAGATTTTCTATTATCATATTTACCATCTCGCCATGCTTTTTTTAAAATTTCTGATACTTGTTTATTTGGTAATTTTGGTAAACTATAATATTTATTTCCATTAATAAGTTGATGTTTACGTATTTTGGCTTTTGTTTTTTCACGTTTTAATATAACATTTTTAGGAATTTTTCTACCTTTTAATTTTTTTGATATTTCATTTATAGTAATATCGGAATAACAATTTTTCAATCCTTTATTCCAAGCAATTCTTTTATTTTTTATATTAATTTTTCTAACCATGTTTTAGGGACATCACCTTTTTCAATTTCTAAATTATCTAAATAATTAGGTATTTGCGGTCCTTTTGCACGAGCCCATTCCGCCATTCGCTTTAATCCTTCATCTAATGTGATAGATGTTTCATATCCCAATAATTTTTTAGCTTTTCTGTTATCACACCAAGCATACTTTACCTCCTGCGGTCTTGGTGGCATGTAAATAGGAGTACATTCATAACCAATAATTTTTATTAATTTATCAGCCAATTCATTTATGGTTACTTCCTCTATCGGACCTATATTAATAATTTCTCCATTTGTTTTTTTTAAAAATCCACATTTTGCTAAATATGGAATTACATCATCTACATAAGAAAAACTTCTTCGTTGGAATCCATCACCATAAATGTAAGGTTGTTTTTTTTGTAATAATCTATTAATAAATATAGCAGCTACATTTCTATAAGGGTCAGCCATGTTTTGTCGAGGACCAATCAAATTATGAGGACGTACTATTGTATAATCTATTTTATAAACTTTATGAAAAATTTCAGTTGCATTCTCCATTGCAGTTTTTGCGATTGCATATATATCTTCTGGTTGTCTTAAATCTGTTTCATTGAAAGGTGGTTTTCTACCATGTCCATATACACTCATAGAACTACAACAAACCACTTTATTAACATTATATTTTACAGATGCTACTAGTACATTTAAATATGCATTATAATTATTTTCTGTAATTCTTATAGGACAAAATTGGCTTAATCCTTCATGAGCCCAAGCAGCTAAATGAAATATTATTTGTGGTTTAAGTTCTTTAATTAATTTATCTGTTTCATTGGTATCACGTAAATCTAATTGTTTAAATGATTTTTTATTTTTTATATTGACTAAAAAACCACCTGATAAATCATCTACGCCGAAAACTTCATGATTTTCATTTTCAAGAAAATCAACTAAGTGTGAGCCCATAAATCCTGCAGAACCAGTTACAAGTATCTTCTTTTTATCCATTAAAAAATTCTCCTATTATTAATGGCTCAAGTAAATGAACTTTTCTATTAATCTGTATTTGTTCGTAATATTTTTGCCAATAAACTCTATTCCAATTAGCATATGAATGACAATTCTGACATAAAGTAATTAAATTTATTGAATCATTATTATTCTTATTATAATCAATATGATGCACATCTAATTTTCTAAAATATTCTTTTTGTGGGGCATTACAATTCATACATTTATGATTATCACGCTTGTGAATGAATTTTTTTAAAGAGTTATTAAATTCTATTGGATAATAATTTTCATATTCTCCATGAATATATAAATTACTTTTTTTACCAATATAATATATAGATTGTCCTTTATTTTTGCATTGGATACTACAGTAATGATATTTACTTTTTTTCTTTTTCACATACCATCTCTGTCTTATGTATGATTTTTTACAAAAATCGCATATTAATTTTACCCCACCGCCTTTCCATGCAGGGTTATTTTTTCCTTTTAAATTTCTCATTTTTTCCTTAATAAAATATCAATGTCAAAATTATTTAAATTAGAATTAAAAATTAATATTTCAACATTTTCTAATTTATCTAGTATTACTTTTAATTCAGCAGCTGTCATTTCAGAAGGTGCTAGATCGTAATATTTATGATTTGGATTTTCATTGTCATGCAAAAAATGTGTTTTATCAGGCATTGTCATAGCAATAACTCCACCTGGTTTCGTAACTCTTATCCATTCAGTAAGCGTTTTAAATGTATCAGGAATATGTTCCAATGTATGTGAGTTAGTTATAAAATTAATGCTGTTATCTTTTATCGGAAGCCATCTTCCATCGCCCCACATATCTGGAGCTGAACCAGGATTAACATTTATCTCATAATACCCTTCAGTATGTCTTCCTCCAATACCAAGCCCTACTCCATTACTCCCACCATATAGAGCAACAATTATATCAAAAAATTTATTCCTTTGTATTATTGATACTACATTTCTATTTACACATTGATATTTTTTTGGCGAATCCCACCATCCATCATGTCTTGCATGTTGTCGTACTACAGCTAATTGTCGATCTTCATCTGTGATAACTTGGTTAACGTCTATTATCTTCATCTTGTCTCTCCTTCTATTATGCTTAGCATATATGCTGCTCTTTTTTCGCAAGTATGGAATCTCATCAAATGATCATACCCTGCTTCAGCTAACTCTTCTCTTTCTTTATCATGCGATAAATAATAATTAATCTCTTCTTCTAAGTTAGACATATCTTCTCTGATGAATACCGCATTTTCTTTATGTTTAAACGGAAAAGGTATCACTATCTTAGGATTTACAACAAGCATTAAAGTCTTATAGCTTGGTATCTCCCAATAGCGTACCGTATCTTTTCCATGTCCTATGCAAGAGAGTCCGATTTTCGATCTGTCAATATTCTTCATGTAATCTACATATCCCATTTTACCATGGCGAGGTTTATTGCGATCCCAATCGGACACTCTTGTATCGATATCAACAATATTATTACCCCCAAAATTCAGTTCATGAAATTTTTTTACCAGTCTTACCCGTAAAGGATTCGTATTGCCGAATATACCAAAAACATTTATATCTTTCTCTTGCTTAAAATTTGGTTTTTCATCTTGAAACGCTGCAAAAGGTAAAGGGTATATTTTCTTATCCTTATATTTTGCTTCATAAAATACTTCTCTTTTAAATATTACAGATGGTTGAACTTCATCAATCAAAAATTCTTGAACATTAGGTCCATCTTCACCATCCATGAGAATTATTGGAATTGGAATAACGCTCAATTTGTTTCTTATTTCTCTAAAACTTTTAATAACATATTCTCTTGGTGACGCAAGTATTATATAATCAAATGTTGTAATATTGTTGCATATATCATCTATGCTTAATTCTGGTAAATCAGGTCGAACTGGCTCATAGTCTACAGCACCAGTCCATCCCGTTTTCCCACCAGGGAGAGTATAGTCATCATCAGGGTCTCCTGATTTCCATCTTTTTAACATAGGGTAAACAAAAACATTACTATTACCTAATGTTGTGCATAACCCTTCAAATATCATACTAGTTAGATAATCTTGCTGCGGGTCTACTAAATATAGTATCTTCATGTTTCACACTCCCTTTCTTTCATATCTCTATCTAAGTACTTTATTTTTCTTTTTGGAAGATCATTTATACCCAATATTTCATTATGTACTTCTACTTGAGGTGTATTCCAGTGATCTTTACAACCCCATTTCTTAGCAAAAATCATTCTGCTGTAGTCCATACGAAAAGCGAAACCTTCATCTGCTAGCTCTTTATGTTTCTCTAATGGTATAGGCAGCTCACCAGAGTACTGTCCCGAATAACTTAAATACTCACTCTTAGACATCATATCATTAAATGGAGCTACTGCTAATTCTCTATTATTACTAAACGTTTGACTACCCCAATGTTCTTGTGCAGGGTATGGAACATGTACTGACATCCAATCATGCTTCCATTGCTCAAACCCAAAATCTGTTTCTTCATAAAAACTTTTTAAAGATTCATAAAAACCGATAGACCCATCAGGTTGCTTTATTTGCTTCCAATGATCTCTTAAAAACCCAAAACAACAACCAACTGGTGACCCTACTCTTCCTACTGGGACATCAAAATTTGGTTTATCGTGCGATTCAAGAGGTAGCCCTGTTTTTATATCAATTTGCACCAAGTTCCAACCAACAGATCCAATGTTATCGTTATTATCAAATAAATAAACTAAGGTTTTTAACCAATTAGAATCATTTATCACAATATCATCATTGAACAGAACTTGTATTTCTGCATCATCATAATATCTAGTGAGATCATTCCAACTGGTAGGTATACCTTTGTTCTCTTTATGCTCTATCAATGGAACATCAAACGATTTGCATGTCTCTCTAAGCATATTAAGTTTTTCTTTATCAGTACTACCATCATCAAGACAAACTATTTTATAATCTATGTCTTTAGAGGTTAATAATATTATACTAGTCAATAGATTATTCACACGTAGATGATCGTTGTAGGTAGGAATTCCCACTGAAACTTTAAGTGCCATAAATTTTCTCCTTTTTCTGTTTTTCTATTTTTCTCAACAATCTTTCTTTCCAAATCTTTCTATTACTATTCACTTTTGAGTTACACTCACACTTACAAGTAATTAAAATATTTTTCATATTGTTAGTTTTTTAAAGCATTAGCATGTAGTTTAGCTACATTCAACCAATCATTCTTTATAACAAAATTCTTACACTTATCAGATAATGTCTTTTGTAAATCTTTATCCGATAATGTTTTCTCTATGCTATCAATTATATTTTTAGTTCTTGAAGTGTCTATCTTATACACTTCATCATCTAAATCAAAAAATGAAATGCTATCAGATACTATAATTGGTTTACATAGCCTCATTAATACTTTAACAGCAGCTGAATTACCGCCCATGTTAGGTGCATCTTTATAGTTTAAGACAAATATATCAGTAGCATTTAATGTTTTCAAAAGTCTTTCTTCATCTAAGTATTCTCTTACAATTAAAACATTATCCTGCATACCTTGATCTTCGACAAACTTAAAGAAATTTTCATCATATACTTTATCCCCAAATTCATGAGGCGGTGCTACAATCAAACATAATATATTAGGGTACTTATCTCGCATTTTTTTAATTGCGTGTATAAGCCCACTATACCCTTTTTGATTTCTTAAAAACCCAAACGACCCAATTATCGGTGTTTTAGTATTTATATTCAAAGCATTTTTAACTTCAGAGTTATCTTCGATAAACGGAGAACTGCACCCCATAGGTACAACATCTATGTTGGTCGCATTTGGTCTTTGAGCCATGCTTAACTTTTTAAATCTTTCGTTATGATAAATTATCTTGTCAGCTTTATCTATTAACGTGTTTATATAAGGATAAAGTGGAGCAAAGCTATGCATCAAAAACACAGTCTTTACATTCTTTTCTCTAGCCTTTTCTAAAAACTTATCGAGCTGTACTCTATCTTGAAAGAACGAATACTCATGTTGAAAGTATACACAATTGTATTTATCTAAATGATCTGTAAGCTTATCAAGATCATTACTTGGGTATATAGCTACAGACTCTCCATTTTTCTCCATACTAGATATAAGAGATTTAGTGTATTCAGCTATACCACAATTCTTTCCCCACGATGGAATTACTATCACTGGCTTTAATGCTGTTAAGTTTATTTTAGTAGCTACAAATTTACTTTTATTATTTCTGTCTAAACCTATTTCTTCAAACACAGCCTGTATCTTATTGACAGTTTCTTCCCACTTATACTTTTTAGCTAATTCTATACCCTTTGTTTTATACTGATAACATATGCTATCTTTTTTATCTTCTAAATCTTTGTACTTCTTCCAGTCATAGTATAAATCATTTAGATGTTTTACTAAATTCTTTTTTGAAATTATGCCTCTTATAACTCCATAAGCACCATATACAGTTTCTGCTACATCAACTAATCGTCCGTTACCGTCGATTAAATCAGGAGCAGATGCATAATTAGTTACTACTGGTATACTTCCACACGCCATACCCTCTAAGACAGGAAGACATATACCTTCCCCTATGGAAGAGTTAATGTTAACATCGCACATACTATATACTAAATTGATATGCTTATCGCTAATACCATTTAGTGGCGAAATATTCTTAATTACACTAAGTTTATCTTCTATCTTATTCTTTTTAACGATAGCAAATATATTATGCCCAGTTTGAGCTTTAGGGTCTGTACCTAGAAATAAAAATACATCAGGCTTATCTTTTGCGAATTCAGCAAATGCCTCTATTGTAGCTGGTATATTCTTTCTATCATGATTCTGCCCTAAGTTCAAAACAGAAAAAATATTTTTTAAATGTACTTCTTTCCCCATATGAGATATCTTCATGTTCTTACCTAATGGTCTAAAAACATCTGTATCAACACCGGGGAATATAGCTCTACACTTAATACGTTCAGTTAAATTATTAACTTCTTTTACCCCAAAGCTAGACATTGAAACAACATTATCAAATGGACGCATTATTTCATCCCATGAAAGTTCAGACCATTCGCCATCAACTGTTACCCATAATAAATTCTTAACTTCAGTGTTGATATCACGATACTCCATTAACGATCTGTACATTGGAGCGAAATCCCATATATCGCCTATACATAATATATTATCTGGTTTGAAATCAGCCAATATACTACGTAGTTGTATTTCAGATTCGCCACCTTTGACAAGAGGGTAAATAAAATAAGGAAAGTCATGTCTTGTTGGAGGTTGATGCCAACCAGCAACTGCAATTTCATATTTGTCCAAAAATCTTGCACATACTTCTTTACAGATTCTAGCAAGTCCTGTTGTTAAAATAGGTCCATCAGTTATAACTAAAAGCTTTTCTTTCTTTGTATCGGTCATTCTATCCTCCATTTCTTTTTAACTAGATGTTCTAGATGAAATTATTTGATCAACTGTAGCTATTATATGATTTGGTAATTTTGCTTTTTCAGCGTATATATAAATCTTACCTAACGTATCTGTTGAAAAGTTAGTAGATTTTAAAGCTGCTACAATAGTTGATGCACTTCTTTCCATAAACTTAACTAATTCTCCATCTCTTAATGAAATAACTTTATCAGTAGTTATGGTTTCCCCAGTCTCTGCGCTTACCTCTGCTATCTTTTCTAAAGATAAAAGTCTATTCACCATTGTTATACTTAGTTTAGGCATTTCTTCGCCAGGGCCCAATCTAATAGATTTTTTATTCTTACCTTCAGGACCTCTATAATCAAAACTAGATATTATTTTATACCTCTTGTTTAAACTTCTTTTTGCCATTTTTCGTTCCTCCTTTTTGTTTATCTCTCATTAAAAAATGCGGGGATAGTTTTACCTACCCCCGCATTATTTATAACTTTCGTTCTCCAAAAATAACGTTACTACTATAGATTAATAAATTAGTCTACAGTTGTATCGGTTAAACTTGGGTTCGAATAAGTACTAGCGGTTACTTGATACGATACGCCAGCACCTCTGTAAGCTATCTGTGTTGCGAACCAACGCAAGTAAGAAGCTTCGATAAGAGGATATCTTGTATCGTAACTGCCAGGTGTAAGTATTAACCCTTTTGCAGAAGGATTTTTCTTCTGCGCAAACATAATAGGTTTGTCTTCCCCTGCACGTGAACCGATGATTAACAGATAACCATCAGGCATCCATTCTGTTTCCTTCCAGTTGACCCCTAAGAGTCTTCCTCTCCAACCATCTATTACTATCTCATTTTCAAGATCACCAATAGCCATATAGTTAGCTGTAGTTGTTTTGAAGAATCCAGCAAGATCTTCAATCTGCTTTGTCATATCAGCATTACAAAAACCAAACATCGTGCCTTTGTAACCATGCTCTTTCAAATGCTCTTTCATAGCTGTAACATCGCTTATTCTAAGAGTAGCATTTCCAGTAGCAACATAATGAGTATGAGTCGCCGCAAATTCTTTTGCACCAAAAACAGGTGGGTTTTTCAACTTTTCGCTATCGCTAAAAGCTGCATTATACCATCCATCAGTTCCTGAATTAGTAAGACAAGTATCTAAGATAGTAGATGTTATTACATCTCTATCAGAAGAAATTGCTTTAGCTGCAAGCTTTGCAATTTCACCAGAACTTGACTGTTCACTCATCAACCAATCAAATGTGTATATGATACCAACACCATATTTTTCAGTATCTTTTTGCCTTTTCCCGTACACTATTTTCCTCGAAGTAGGCTTTTCAGCTTCTGCAAGCTTTTGAAAAGTCCATCTTTCGTTGATAGGAAACTTATAGTATGCTTCAGTCCAATCAAAGCAAACCATAGCTCTAATGTCCAGCACTTCCTCGGCATTATAAATGTCGAGAATAGGTAGCACTGTATCATATAGAACTTCGTTCAAGTCTATCCCATCCGTTGTTGTATAACCTCTTGTTTCAATTGCCATTTTAAAGTCACCTCCATATTAAAATATTATTATATTATTTTCTCATACATCTGTATTAAGAATCATCATCATGTAAATCTAGATCAACAAATACTTCGTCAGCTGCTAACGCAATACCGACTCTTTGTGTTCCAGATGTTAGATATCCACCATCTTCACCAAGATAAACTTCGTCACCGATAGTTAGAGTATCAGCTTGAGAATCATTAGCATCAAGAACAACTCTAGCACATCTATCCAATCTTACATACTGTGAAATTCCTGCTACTTTCGTACCAGAACCTGATGTTAACGCAACACCACGTGCCCACTTAGTTGTACTAAGATCAGCCACAGATGCAGTACCTGCTGATGTTATATACATCAAAACACCAGGAGCACAACTCTGTCCTGCTGTTAATTGAGCGCCAAAATGTCTTTCATTAGAAATTACTTCCGCCATGTTATTACACCTCCCAAATATTTATATTATAAGCAACTATAATTAGTTACTGTTGTTATTTTTCGCCTTCTGCTTTAGTCTTACGTATTCTTATACCAGCAATGTTAATCAAAGATGCTTTCTTCTCAGGCGTAAGTTCACCTTTAGAACCAACTTCTTCAAAACCAAGCTTTAGTATACTACCTTTTACTTTTCTGTTGATAAGTTCTTCCGTATCTTCAGCAGTTAAAGGTTGTTCTTTAAGGCTCTTTTTCAAGATACCTTTGATAACTTCAGCGTCTTCTTCGTTGTAAGCTTTACCTTTCAACTCTTCATTCCACTTTTTGTTAACTTGAACATCGATTTCAGCATCTTTCTGCTTAGTTTTTAGATCTTCATTCTCTTCTTTTAGCTTTAAGTTTTCGTCAGCTAAAACTTTGTTCGCTTCAGTAGCTTCAGTAGCCTTCGCTTCTGAATCCGCAGCTTTTTCTTCAGCAGATTTAGCATCTTCAGCAACTTTAGCTTCTTCAGCAACCTTTGCATCCGCAGCAACCTTCGCTTCCTCAGCAACCTTTGCTTCCTCAGCAACCTTTGCGTCTTCAGCAACCTTTGCAGCATCTTCGATTTCCTTAAGCTTCTGTTGAGACTTTTCTAATTCACTTTTCATAACATCAATTTCTTCCTGTGTATAAACACCACCATCAGGTTTTTTAATATCAGCCATTGATTTGTTCACCTCCATTATTTCTCCAGATTCTATTTCGATTGATCCAGATGCGCCGTAACCTTCTTCACCATCTGAATATAATGAAACAATTTTTCCAATAAAACTACCTTTTACACCTTCATTAATCTTTCTGTCATTAAATCCATTAAATTGCTTTGAACTACATTGCAATCTTGATGAGGGAGCATACCCACCAAAAATATCTAAAAAACCTTTTTCTTTCAAATCATTAAAAAGATCTTCAATTTCTTTTAAAGTATAAGTCTCTTTTTTAACAAAATTAATATCTAATCGTTTTGCAAATTCCAATAATCCATTAAATGTTTCATTTTGTTCTTTAGCATCCTGTAAAGCTTTTGCAGCATACCAAGCTAAAGCTCTAGCCTTAGGATTAGCGGGTAATGAAACTACACTAATTTCAATAAGTTTCATTGCTTTAATAATAGTAGCCCAAACTTCTTTTCCTGCATGTATTATTTTTTCTTTCGTAGATTCTGTAACTTCACCACGCATTGAGAATTTACTTAAAACACCTTCTTTAATTTTTTGCCAAATCGCAGGAGCTGTTTTTGAGATCAATACTTTAATCCATAATCCTTTATCTGTAGTTTTTGTTTCTTTTATTACACCTACAGGATTATCTTTATCATGATTGTATAAAACTGTAGAATACTCAATCAAATCTTTTTCTGCACTCGCCATAGCTTCTGGAGTTATAATATCACCTTGCATATCATAGTCAGAAGTCATTGCATAACCTTCTATGTACCAATTTTCTTCTTCCTCGTAACTCTTGGTAACATCTATCTGTGCGTCAAAATTAATAACATTTTTCTTTTTAGTCACTTCTGTTCACCTCCAGAAATAGAAGGTAACATTGGAAGGGGGAAGATATATGAATGATAACCCCTCAACTTAGTTACCTCCCGAAATAAATATCAATGCCTTTAACGCAAAAACCAAAATTGCGATAAAAACACTTCCTAATACTGTAAATAGTAAGGCATTTATCTTAGCATTTATATGCCTTAAATCATTTGTTTTAATTGTTTTTAATTCTTTATTTATAGTTTGATAAGTCTGCCTATGAAGATCGCATGGAAGTTTACTTACACGAGTAGACGTATCTGTACTAATTTTACATAAAGACTCAATTTTATCATTTATGTTATCAAATGTAATTTTAAGAAAAGTCCTAAAATCATCTGAACGTTTTTCGTGTGACTTCCAACGTTCTTGAAACTGTGTTTTGAGTTCTACGAATTCTGATTTCAGAAAATGTTTTTCTTCGCCATTCATAAATATCTCCATTGTACAAACTATCTTTGATAAACCATCCCAGCGCCAAAACCAGTACCCGTTGTAGTCATTTCTGCATATATTCCATTTCTAAAATTATAGTTTATCACACAATCATCGCTAGCATGAGCTAGACAACCTAATGCAGCAACAAGCACTTTACCTTGATCTGTGGAGTTTCCGCTATACAAGTGCAGCGTTGCATTACCATCATGTGCCAGATGGGCGTGCTCGCAGAAAAAGTCGCTTCCACTAGACACTATTTGAGCTGTTTTATCTACTCTTAAAACTTCTGCCATAACGTCCTCCGATATTACTTATTTTTTAATTCTATTATCTTACCTTCAGTGTTTATGGTATATTGCTTAGACGTATCTAACTTATGATTACTCTGCAATATTTTAAGGAAGAAATCTAGTTCTCGTTCTAATAGAATTTTTTCAAGATTCTTACTTCCTATAATGTTTCTTCTTAAATTTAAAGCTTCTAACTCTTCCTTAGTAAGCTCTGCAACAATTTCTTTTTCTGGTACAATATCTTCTGTTTTAATAACTTCTGTCATTTTATCCCCCTATTCGATACTCATTAATGATAAGAGTATCTTTGTCCTGTCTTTCTTTCCAATTATTTTATTTTTCTTGGTAAAGGTAAATAACTTTTTACCTAGTATTTCTTTACTCAACTGCGCATCATGTTTAACATGAGAATCTATTCTAAATCCTTTACTAGTAGCAAACTGTTTTAATGCGCTGATAGCATAGTGTTTCTCAGTTTTATGTAATTTCTTACCTGAAACGTTATGATATTTAACTACATCAAAAGATCGCTTGCTGTTTATTCTAAAACTGTTACTTGATCTAAACTGCTTAGACCCACGTATTCGTGCTGATACAAACGTAGCATTAGCTACAGAGCCATTTACTTTAGCAGCTATTGAATTCTTATAACTTATCCACAGCGCTTTTCTTCTTTGGTTTTGGAGTCGTACCTTTAGCACCCTGCGGTCTGCCACCTTGCTGCTCAGATGAAACACCTGTAGTAGATGATTCTCCATCTTGCCCTGTAGCAGTTTGCTTATAACTTATTGGAACATTCTTATCATTAAGATCTTTCTGACCACTTATTAATTCTTTACCTATTCTAGCAGCTTCTACTTTATTATCTAAACCATGTGTCTGCAATAATGTTTCCGTAGAAACTTTACCAATCTTAACAAGATTTAATATAGAAGTTCTAAACGCTTCAAGCTTAGTATTGAGAACATTGAATATCATATTAGGAACTATCGTAAGCGTCTTATCATTTCTACGCACTATCTCTGCACATAGAGATTCGATGAATCTCTTTATTGTACTTCTCATATTCTCTAAGCTCTCTTCAAAATTCTGCGTGTTAATATCATCCAAATTTATGTTTCTTCCTGATGGAGAAACTAAAATACCGAACCCTGAAAGGAGTTCGGCTGTTGACTGTGAATATTTTTCTGTAGAAATTAATGAAGTTACATCGGGAGTCATTATATTAAGTTTATAGTAATATGGATGAAAGAGCTGCATAACAGGTCCACGATTATCAGCTGTAATAGCTTCCTTAGCAAGTTGTATCGAAGATTTCTCCATAATAGCACCACTAGAATCTTTTCTCGCTACTCGTGGTTGATTTACTAAGCGACCATTTGCATCTGTAGTGTTATCGCCAATAGACCAATCAAGTATATAATGTATAACACCATCTAATATAGCTAAATCTGACGCAATCAAAGCTCTACGCAACATCAAGATATCATACATACCAACATAAGGTGGTGTGGGGTATAACCCCTGTCCTACTGAAATTGTTCTACCTTGATTCCAAGCTGTGTTATCAGATGGTGACCATTGATACTTTATAACAAATCCCTGCTCGTCTTTATCTTCTTTGCCAGGAGCGTTTAATATAGGGATCTGATGCCAATTTTTATCGCCTTTTTTTGGTTGCATATAAGCATCAGCACTTTGAACTTTTTGTGTTTGACTTAAATTACCTCTTGCGACTTTAACCCAAAACTCTTCATCAAGAAACCCTGCTGAATTTCTTACTAATGCAACAGATAAACAATTCTGCAATGTCATTCTTATTGGAACTTGATACTTCTCGCCATCAACTTCCATCGTGCCCCATTCCCAGTTCATTGGAGCCATAGCGTTTAATTGAAATGATTTAAATGCCCATTTTATTACTTCATCTAAACCTTGGATAACATTTGGTACATCTTTGTTTATTGTAGAAGCCCAAGCATTCCAAAAGTTTTTTTCTTTTTCTACTTTTAATACTTTCTTATCTTTTTTGCCAGTAACACGCTGTATAAACTCAAGCCAACCTTCTGTTTTTTCTTTTGTGTATGCAAGCTCCCATTCAAAACCATTAGTACCAAAATCGATACTTCTATCAACTAAATATCTAAATATACGATCAAGTTCATACATCTCCCAAGCTTTCTTTACTTGAGCATGATAACCTTGAGGTATTCTAATATCTACAATATGAGCATAATCTGTGCGTGATTTAGACATACTCTTATCACGCAACCAAGCTTCTTCCTCTTTGGCGTTCATTAAACCATATTTAACTCTATTACCAAAATGAGCAAATACTTCGGACTCATTTTTAACAGCAACTGATCTTTTAGATTTTTTTGATTTTTTCATATTCCTCGTATAGTTAATAAAAAAGGCCTAACTATATTATAAGTATAGTTCGGCCCGCACCGCCACTATTAATTGGCTTTGGTATATATTATTAATACTAGTATAGCACATAAATGTCACTTTGTCAAGCCTTTTTTCACTTTTTTTAATTATTTTTATCAATTTCATTCAATTCATCTGGTTTGAAGCTAGGCTGCAAATGTAGATGTATAAACTTACCTTTTTGAACCTTTATAACTATCTGACCGTTCTTGAGTTGCATCATATCCACAAGTCTCTGTATGTATGCTTTCGTATCTATTTTAGATTTAAAAATATGTAATTTTATCATAGAATTTAT
>Ga0222703_1000185_pt1 | contig 14399 bp, 17 predicted proteins | sample AntAcemetage1506_FD_179827 | JGI IMG/M metagenome (GOLD analysis project Ga0222703, IMG submission 179827) | Saline water microbial communities from Ace Lake, Antarctica - #1506 | ecosystem: Environmental > Aquatic > Non-marine Saline and Alkaline > Saline | place: Antarctica: Ace Lake...
GACGGATGTTATTCCAACAGAGACTATGGACTACTGTGGGTATGCATACATGATGGCGCTACTGGCCATGGAAGACCAAATATCGTTCAATTTTGCTGAGTCATGGCATATTTACGAGAGGATTTGTGGCTATGGATTCTACATCACTCATGGTGATGGTATCCGCTCATACAGAGGGCTGCCTGCGTACGGGCTGATCAAGGCCGGTCACTCGATTCAGTCATGCTTGCTAGTAGAGGACAAGGATCTCTCAAGGAGAAACCCAGACATGCTGGCGAGCGATATCAGATTCGTGGACTACATGGTTACTGGACATTTCCATTCAGATAATATGCTCGAAGATATCGATGTTGAAATTATCACAAATGGATCACCGACAGGAACAAGCCCATATGCAGCGAAGGACTTACGTAGGGCGGCAAGGCCGTCACAGACAATCTTAATAGTGAATGAGGATGGTGTATATTGCAAAATCAAGAAGGTTTTAAAATAGGGGATCATATTTTACCGGCTGGGGACAATGAGGTGTTTATCATTAACGGGTTCTATATATTGAACGATAGTGCAGTAATTGAAATCCAACCCGTTGGCGGGGGGCCCGTTAAGATCGCGCACCAAAACGATATGAAGCTGTTCACAAAATTATATCCATACAGAGTTCCGATTGGGTTTGTTATTCAGCCAATAAGCGACGAGCAGGATGCGGATGGCTAGGGAAAGGGGGCAGGCCGACGTTGAGGCTGGAAAGTCATTGAGAAATCTTGGCTTCTTTGCAAAGAAGCACACGGACGCAATGATCTGCCCAAATGGTCACAAAATGATCTATCCGTCCGGGAACCCTGGCACGTTTGATTTCCCTGGCGTATATGTTCCACCGATGCGCGGTAACCCGAAGCCGCGCACGATGGATATTGAGGTAAAGGCCGGCAATACAAGCCTTGCATTCTCAAGCCTCAGAGACGATCAGCGGGCATGGGCAGCAAGCACACCAGAGAACGAGAAGTATCTGTGGATATGTGTAGGAACGTCCATTAGGGATAAGAAGTATCCACGCAAGACGTGGCTAATGCCGCTTGACGTGTTTTATCATGTAGAGAAGATTCTCGATAGGAAGTCTATCCCATATAACTGCACTGGCCTGGCCGGGTTTGAGCTTGAATGGCTTGGCGGAGGTCTGTGGGATATTCCTGCCGGTCATAGTTTTTGGAGAGGTAGATGGCAACATCCGTAGCGGCAAATGTAATAAAGCTAAACAACAAGTATCATGGGTATATCAAACTACCCGGACAGAAATATGAGCACCACATGGATTATATTCCCACAGGAAGCATTGCCATGGACTACATGCTTGGCGAAAAAGGCGTTCTGTGTGGCATACCGAGAGGTGTAATTACCACGATCTATGGCCGAGAGGGGGCTGGTAAAAGTACGTTCGTGGCGTCTTGTATGAAACAGGCACAGAAGCTTGGGTTAGTTGGCTTCGCTAACACTGAGTTGAGATTTGACCCAGACTACTTTGGTGCGCAGGGCGTTGATATTGACCAACTGACAGTGATCGATTTAAACTACTCTGCCAAGATCTATGGCGAGCAGATTGGTGAGGCGCTGATTGCCCTGGCCAAGACCGGCGATTACTCAATGCTCGTTTGCGATAGCATTGCAGCACTCACTCCAAAGCGCACAGCAGATAGCGATCCAGGAGAGTCCAACCCAGGACTTAGAGCAAGGCTAATTAAGGATATCATTGAGAGAATTATCAGCCCCCTTAAGAATAACAACGTCGCGCTAATGTTCACGTCTCAAAGGTCCTCCAACTTCGGTGCGGTTGGGTTTGGTTCATCTAAGTATGCAATGGTCGGCGGCAACTCAGTTAAATTCTACTCATCTGTCCTGCTGAAGATAGACTACATTGGCAGAGTACTTGATAAGACAGAAACGCCAATTGGTATTGAATCAAGGATTACCCTACAAAAGAATATCGGAATTTCGTGGGGTAAGGTACAGTTCAAGATCACGGACGGACTAGGAATCGATGTATGTAGAGAGTTGCTAGATTATGGAGACGTTGTCTATCGTCACGGCAAGGGCTCATACTACTACTATGGCGATCCGAAGACAGGAGAGGAGCTCAAATTGGCAAACGGAGCGGCGAATGCAGTTCAGAAGCTGCGCGACAACCCAGAACTACTAGAGGCATTAATTAAGAAGCAAAGAGAAATACTAGGAGAAAGTAATGACGAACCTGTTGTTGAATCCTGATCTAATCCATGAGGCTGTAGATGACAAGCACCGTGCGCACTTCTTTACCACGCACGATCCGAACCAGGATGTATATGTGACCAGCGCATACCACCAGATAACTCGCCCTGATGGGTGGGAAATTTGGGTTGAGCATGCAGAAGAGGCCGTCCATGAATGGGATCCAGATAACGAGCATGGATGGGTTGTGCCAGAGGTAAAACTCACAGAGGCTCTGTTTGACAGCGACGGCAATGTGTCTGAGAAAATATATCCAAATAGGTGGGCAGGCGACGCTCGCGGTTTAGTATTCTTCAATGCGTTTAATACTAGCCGTGGGGGATTGTTCCAAATCTTCGACACCAAGCTCGGATCGAGCTATATGTGTGGGTATAGTGCGCATGGATGGTCGAGCGACGAGAATGGCCCTACCGTTACAGACTGCGTTGGCAGTGTTGGATTCAAGAAGCCTTGGTCACAGATTGAGGCAAAGGGTATAGATGTCGATTGCCTAAAGTCATTAGGATATCGCATTGGCGTTGACCCGCTGGGCGGAGTGGACCCATTTGCAGACAGCGTTATTTGGTCTGATCATGCTGCAATCTACAATGTATACGGAAGACTGCCAGTCTTGCTAGTTGAGGCACAATCAGAGCGTATGACTGTATTCTCATGGGCAGAAAACCGATGGCGTAACCTGCACAATGATCGATATATGACTGCGTTCGTTGCCGAGGAAATGGACGCCCACGAGCCGCCGCACGCGGTCCCGCAATATGACAGATTGTGCTACCTAGTTCCGCAGAATGCCACAGAGGAGCAGTTCGTTCAGGTTGCTAGGATTGCAGACAAGACAAAAAGCACAGTGACTAGATCTGCTGATGACGCCGGGCTGTATGCGCTACTGATAAATAATCCCGCTACTACCAAAAACGTTGTAAAGGTTGTGTGGTTCTCCAGCAGCGATTGGGATCTGTTGGAAATAGAGAACTTCTTTGATATATATTATCCAGGCACAATAGTGGAACACGAAAGGCTGTACAGCGAGCCAGAGCCCCCTGTGGTTACGGGGGCTCCGTGTATACTTGGATGCCACGGAAATGGCGAGGGTGTAATCACAGAGCACCTGCGATACCTGTCAGAGTTTGGTACGCCTCCGTCTGTAAAGAGTTATGGCAGAGACTCAAATATGGGATGGCTGAAGACGGTGAAGGAAATTGATCCAAACATCATCACTGTTGGCCGGCTGGATAGCGGCATAGACGATACAAACGTAGAAGGGCCCGATTTCGATGATCCAGAGGCAAGCGCAGAGAGAGTGTACAATTCGTGTATCTCAATCTGGCGTAAGCACAGCGCATATGTTGACTACTGGGAAGTGATCAACGAGCAAGACGAAGTTGGCACAGAGGGTCACGTACGAATGGCTAGATTCTTTGTGCGCCTTATGGACCTCGTGCGCCCAGATGGTATTAAGCTAGCACTATTCTCATATTCAATGGGAGTCCCAGAGCCAGAAGAGTGGACTGCGATATACGAACAGACAGAGTGTCTGCAAATGGCCGCAAGAGAAGGCCACCCTATAGCATTACATGAATACGGGTATGCCCCAGGGGATGTCCCGTGGCTAATTGGTAGATTTGCGCGCCTCTTTGAGATGTACCCACATCTAGTTGAAGATGGCCTTGTAGCCATGATCACAGAGTACAATATCACTGAGTCAGCACCTGGGGTTGGCATGACCGACGTCCCGCTTGGTGTATGGATGGACCAGATGGTAGCATATGACAAGCTGTGCCGCTCTTATGGATACGTCATTGCAATTCATATCTTTACCTTCGGCACGGTGGGAACGGCGTGGGAAGAATATGACCCAGACAAGATCAAGACCGATGACAGCATCGCGTACGCATATTACTGGAGAGAATACGTCAAAGGGGAGATGGTTGCAAAGCCATCTCCTTCCACTCCTCCCGTGACTTGGTACGATGAGGATATTACATACGATCTACCAAGACGCACAGACTATGCGAATATGGCAGACGCGCTACAGGCCAGTGGGTGGTGGCAAAGAAGTTTGTCTGACATTGACGCAGTAACCATTCATCACTTCGGCGGCGATTGGACTATTGAAGAAGTAGCTAACTATCAGGTAAACAATGGGCCAAATGGGCCAACTCCCAGCATACACTATCACGTTGTCATTACAGAGGATGGCAAAATTTACAAGACTAACAATTTTGAAGAAGGTGTATGGCATGACCACACCGGACATCAAAATACGCACCTGTCGGTTGCCCTTCATGGAAATCTCGCTATCAACAGGCCAACACAGGCGCAGCTTGAGTCTCTAGTAAATATATGCCGGCGATTTGTTAATGACGAAGATATGAATATAACGCTCGATACAGTCTTGGGGCATATGGATTATACCACAACCGTCTGTCCTGGATGGGCGTCGGGGGCAAGCGGGCATTGGAAGCTCGACTTCTATGATATGCTGCACGGTCTTGAGCACGGACTCTACCAAACAGGAGTCCACGGCGCGCCAATTACTACAGCCCCAGTAAGGGGGAGCGTGGTAGAAATGATGCGTATGGATAATTTACACAGGACTGCTGTATACTATAAAGCCTTGTATAACGGCAATTCAGATAAGCTTGATTTAATTGACGCTCTATCACGCAACGGCAAAGAGCCCGTAGTAAGGATCTACGAGCCTGGGTCTCACCTTCCGGGGCGCAACCCGCGCGTTCCACTTGATGTGCCGGCGCTAATCGGCGCAGGCGTCAAATACATTGAAGTGATGAATGAGCCTAATATAGAATGGCCTGGCACGGACTGGCATGACCAATCTAAAGTTGATATGCTTGCCGAGAGCTGGTGGGCAGACGCGCGCGTGGTAATGGACGCCGGTGGATTTGCTGCATTTCCAGCGATGGCCCCGACAGATCGCGGAGCAGTGAATGACACCGTAAGTGGTGTAATGTGGGCGTGGAGTATTTATGAGTGGATGCGCGACCATCATCATGACGAAGTACATGACTATCTACTAGGCAACCAACTATGGCTAGCGGTGCATGTTAGCCCGTTCAATAAGCCGTTCACATATGACCCAAGGGGAACCCCGAACTACATAGATGACTTCTGCATTTTGTACTATGAAGTAATACAGGATTGGTTTAAGACTGACTTTGGCATTACGCCAATAACAATCTCTACGGAGGGCGGAGTCTATAGCCCAAGCCATATGCGCGATCTAACATTCCCGGTTGTAGATGGTTGGGTGGTGTCAGACTCTGGGGAGAGGTTGTACAACGATGATACTTGGGGTAATTATGTATGGATGCTTGATGACTTCCTGCGCGCGCGCGGGACTATATCATCAGTGTGTTCGTGGACCTTCTCAGACGAAGGGGTTGCGGACCAACGATGGCTTGGGTGTGGATGGTATGACGCGCAAGGCAATGCTAGATCGCCGGCGCAGTAGGAGATGAAATGCTAAAACTATCAAAAATATGGACAAATCGCCTGAGAGAATTTGAGGCGCACTGTAAGACAAATGATATTGAATGGCTGACGTATAATGATATGTCAGAGATAGCTGGGATTAGTCGATCTAATATCTCAGTAAAGCTTGCTGCGATTGGCGCGGCTTGCCCGGAGGCGATCGAGAGTAAGACTCAGAATGGAGCCAAGATCTTTAAGATTGAGTTTGACATGTTGCTAGAACAAGATAGTGTGGAAGACGGACCGGACATCCCGGATTGGCTAGCCGAGAATTCCTACAATAATCTCATAGAGCGATTCAGCGACAATGCCCCGGACGGGTTCCATCTAGAGTTCGAGCGGTATGGACTGTTTGATAAAAGGTTCCAGCGCGGCGGCGTCTTAGCTAAATTATATGAAGACGGACAAAAACACTCAGACTGGGAAGAGGTTGTTAGGCTGGATAATTGTATTGTTCTAGGGTAACAAAAAGGGGCCCCGCAAGGAGCCCCTCTTTTCTTAGTGTGAGCATGCTCCCCAAAAACATGACCCGCATTTCACGCAACCCTCAGTCATATGTATCGTATTAATCTCGTCGCACACATGACACTTAGTGTTCCCGTATTGATCAACGTAGAACCCCTTAGATGTCTCGCCCCATATTGAATCCGTGGGCTTAACGTATGCGTTGATGAGCATATCTCGTAATACAGCACCGATCTCTCCTGCATATCCTCCAGTTTTCTCAAGCTGCGCCACGATTTTCTCTGGCGGAGTCCCGTATCTCATCGCAACAGATACCATTCTTCCAATGAGCTCACTAATGCGACTGTCACCATTGATGAATACTTCAACTGGATTAATGTCGCTATCAAAGTTAACAGTGATATATGTTTTTCTGTCACCGTCCGCATGCACCTTTGTGTATCCAGATAGTTCTATCTCGCGTTCTGGCATCATAGCAAATTCTAGCTGTTTCTTCTCCTTTGGTGTTTCCAGTACTTGATATGTCAATGATCCGTCTCTGTAGACTGTCACGCCCTTTACGCCAAGCAGCATGGCTAGTTTGTAGACGCGCTCTACGTCCTCAACGGTGGCGTCATTCGGCATGTTGACTGTCTTACTGATAGAATTAGTCGTGTACGCCTGCGCGTATGCCTGCATGAGCAAGTGGTCTTCTGCGCTAATCTCCATTGCCGACATATACACAGGGTTGTCGGTAATCTTGTACAAGCTCTCACCGGACAGCACGCGTCCCAGGTATTCTTCTGGTATTGCCCTGTGGACAACGTCCAGTTTGATCTTTGAGCCAAGATTGTTGGTCATCCAGCGTGTGTACGCGAAGCTAAAGTTTGGCTCAACCCCGCTCGATGTTTCTGCTATTTGGCTAATCGTGCCAGTCGGCGCGATTGTGGTGACCGACATGTTTCTCAGGCCATCCATCCGTATGTTGTCAATTACTCCGCGGATCCAGTCGTTAGACGACTTCATCTCTGGTATGTCTAACATCTTGATTGGCATGTACTCTGGCTCTAGTGCGAATCTGCTTCCGTCAAATGCGGGAGCCGATCCGAACGCGCCTGCAAGCACAGAGCTTGTTGTATATGCGGTCGCGGTGACTAATGCCATCACCCTAGCGATAGCTATTCTTCCCTCGTTGGATCCATACGCAATGTCCCTCTGGATTAGATAGTCATGTGCGCCCATAATTCCAAGCCCGATATCTCTATAGAAGCTATTTGATGACGCAATTTGCTCGAGTGGGAATTTGTTGATATCGATAACCAGATCGAGAAATTGAGTGGCGATAGTGGCGCAGTACTCAATTCTGTACTCGTCATTACACTTCGCGATGTCAATTGACATTAAATTGCAGCTTCCGTTTGCTGGCAAGAATTGTTCCCCGCACGGATTAGTTGCGCTGCAAGGAAAATTGTTTGAGTATGCGCAGTATTGATTGTGCCGGCTTGTGAACACCATACCAGGATCGCCTGATGTCCACGCATTCTGGGCGATCTTGCGCAGATATTCTCTGGCAGGCATCTTGCCAGTTACGCCAGATTTCTTGTGCTCAAACACCACGTCGCCATTTGTCTCAAGAAGCTCTAAGAATTTGTCCGGATCCACGTCGACGGAGATATTGAAGTACCGCAGCACGCTTTCGCCATCATTGTCTTTCTTTGAGCCGATGAAGGCTAATACGTCTGGGTGCCTATAGTCTAGGATGCCCATTAGTGCCGCGCGGCGTTTCCCTCCTTGCTTGATTGCATCTGCCGAGACATCATACGCCTTCATAAACGGCAACGGGCCAGAACTGACTCCGCCGGCCCCATTGACAGAACATCCGCCCGGGCGCAACTTAGAGAAGTTAAAGCCAACACCCCCGCCGCTTTGAGTGATAAGCGCCATATCTTTCAGCGTACTATATATAGACTCCATGCTGTCGTCTACGTCTAATACAAAGCACGCGCTTAGTGAGCCGTTGCTCTTTGCCGAGGAGAAGATATCAAGATAGTCTTGAATCTCCATGGTCCCTATGTCGCGATACAGTAACTCTGGGTCAGTATTAAAACCCGCATTGAATAACGTCGGGCTGTTAGGGATAATGGCTCTATCCTTAATTAGGTCGAAGAACTCGCGCTCGAGTTGTTTCGTACCTCCTAAATCTCCAGGCTCCCGCTGTAAGTGTGCGGAAGCTACATATCTTGACACTCTTTGCGCGACCTGCTCCCACGATGTTTCGTGTGCCGTGTAATACCTGTCGCGCAGTATCTTTTCAACTAAAACACTATTTCTGAACATATTATTTACCTAAAAACTCCTCAATTAGAATCTGTGACCAATTTTCGTACTCCCTTAATGGTAAATGCCCTATATTATAGAATCCGCAGCTGCCCTCAACAAACGCATCCTTCTCTTTGATTTTCCATTCACCAGATACTTGCATAGTTATAACGAACCCAACATGATCTTTGCCAACCGCGTCGCCGTTGTCGTTGATAATACCGACGAACTTCATACGGCCGCGATTTTCGAAGTATACTTCTTCGGCTAGCTCTCGCTTGGCTGTGTGCATGATAGAGTCCTCGATGTCATCGCCGTATATTACATCGCTTAGCGATACGTGGCCGCCCACGCCGATAGATGACTTCATGCTAAGTCGCGCATCTCCACGGTCTCGCTGATACACAAAAACACATTGGCCATCAGTGTGCATAGCAACAACATATGCAACGGCTTGTTTCCAGTCGCCGTTCCCTTCTAGGTCGTATCGATTGGTACAGACTTTTCTTGTTGATGTAATACACCCGTCTGTTGGAGTATATACTTGATGGTACCAATAGTTTATTGAGGTCGCGTCGAATGCAAGAATCTGCTCATCTCTACCGATGCTGTTACGGACATGCTTGTTACACAAAAACATAGGAACTCCTTAAGTGGGGTAGCCGCACCCATATAGAGCGCGACTATATTATTGTACTATAACGCCAAAGCTAGTGGAACCTTTTAGAGTGAAATCTTTCCACTAAGTATGGGGCCAGCTTGTATATGAAACGCTGTAGTGGGTCTGACTGGAGCGGGCGGAAGACCAAAGCCTGCATCGCGCACTCCTCTAGGACAAAAACGCGCTGTTCTAGTTGTTTCCTCGTTAACAAACTCATTTCTTCTTCTCTGGATAATGAGCCTGGGATGCACGTTGTTGTACAGCACATCGTACGCCTCCTCAATGTCGCCTAGGTTTGTAAATACGCTCTCGAATACAGTTGCTGCCCCACGCCTATGCATCTTCATGTCGTCTGGCAGCCATTCTTCTATCGTATTCATGGCCTCCTCTGATAGCGCCGAGAAACCCCTGCGTTCCCACCACCCGCGTATGAAATGCCCGCGCAGTTGCACGTCGAGCTCTGGCAAGCCTTGGTTTACCTTTGTTCCCTCAATAAGACCTAGCGCAGATAGCGATTTTACTAGGGCGACGCTGTTAGTAACGGTTGCCCAGATTTCCGCCCTTGTTGCTGGCTCTATGTACTGTGGGTATTGTGATACCAGAAGCTCTCCAAGCTTAGAGCAAACATCAACATTGCTCTCTCCACACATTATGTTCAGTATCCTGTCAGAGATGTATCCGCCGGCCCATATGAGCCCCATTGCGTACGCCTGCGGTTCTTCAATTGAATCAAAGAACTCTTTATTGTATTGGTGTTTGCGTATATCTATCTTGCCCTTTGAATACGCCAGGCGCCGCGCCACGCTCTTTGAGCGCATATCTATGCTATACTCACGCATCTTATTCATTACAGTTGTGCGTGATGTATGAAAAGCCTCTGCGATGTCTTGCAGAGACTTTCCTTCGTCATGATATAGGCGCCTTAGTTCGCCGGATGAGATTCTAACTCTAGCTTTTCTTTTAGCCATGATTCGGGGGTGCCTTATTCATATCGTATCACTCTCACTTTCAGGTTGTGTTCTTGTGCAATTAAGATCATGTCTTGCGTCCCTCTAGATTTACCGTCCCAAAATGCCACAAGGTGCGTTGCGTACTCCGCCATCTCGCAATTGCGTACATGGCCTGCGCTCTTGCCGTGTATGTGCCAGTCTGCAGGGAATCTCATTACTTCTACACCCAATTCCTCTGCCCATGTTTCACCAAGCTTGTCCGCCCCGATTGCGCAGCCACTAATGATCGTGATGTCATTTTTATCTAGGTTCTGCGTTAGATTGTCGAGCGTGTCGTGTGCCAGCCAGAAGTTGTCGAATTTTCTGCCGCCGGCTACGATGATACGGTGCTTATGCATACCCATTCTCGAGATAGAGAATGGCTGCAATCAATGCATAGGCTATCAAATCACTGGTAGTTTCAATGATTGATTCGTTTACTTTGTCATTGTCCAGATCTTCTCTGAGGTGCTTAATACGCTCGTACTTATCACACAGCCGTACTAGACATCCTGCAAATACCCCAATACCAAGATATTCATTGCACGCATAGAAATTAGCTAGGGGGTTTTCATTATCATGCCCTGCATAACCCGCGTTCTTGTCATTATGCAACTGCGCCATAGACTGCAGGATCTCGCCAATATCTTCATTGCCGGAGATGTATACCAAATACTCAAGGCCGGCACTTGCTACATTAAACCATGAGTGCTCTACTGCAATATATTGTTGCTTATAGCAAAAACACGCCCACTCAAATACCTCTACGAGTGTGTCGTACGCGCCGCTGTCTGGCGATTCATATCCAATCTCGAGAAAGCTTAGAAATTCAAAGTACTTGGGGTGCCCGTGTAGGCCAGCTGTATCAATCATTGCCTTCGCCCATGTATTCATTATACTCTGCAAGTACTACGCTGTATAGTTCCGTATCATGTACTCCGACACAGGACACAACGCCGCCGTCGTCTAGCCGGGCCTCAACATATCCGGCGTGATCGCAGATTGTAGACATCTTGGCTATTGGTCGTGCAAAGCCGAAGTTAAGCGTCGCAGCTATAATAGACATAGTGGCGAGTGAGAGGCCAATGAGGCGTATTCCATCATCATTATCCTCGCTGAGGAAATATGCTCCGCCAGCAATAAAGCTCGTTATACATACTAAATATACTAACATTTCTGTCTCCTATTTGTACTGATTTCTATAGATCTCTGTAACCACAGCGACTCTAGCACCACGGCCGACTGTTCCCCATCTAAGCGCCGTCTCGTATCCCACTTCCATTAGGATGTTATTCCTTTCCATCCAGCTCGATGTTTCTGCGTGTCCGGAGCAATCAGCGACCATCATTGTCTCAACAAACCCTTTATAGACAACTACGACGGTCTCTCCTATTCTGTCGCATTCCTCAACTGCTATAAACCCATCAACATAAGCCGGAATCTCTTGCGGCAGCGAGTATCTCGTAAGCCCAGCTTGCCTTACTCGTATCACTGACTCCATTGCTCCGGGCGCGTATTGGGAAGCGGTCCCCGTCATCATCACTACAAAAAGCACCCTCATAAGAAACATGCAATACCTCCAACGCCTTCTGGAGCAATGGCATATATCCGTCGCTGTACTTATGACGAATCACACCTAGCCCCTCATGACCCTCGATCTTATATGTGCATACGCCGTCTTGATCACATTCTATCCTGCGTATGAAGATCTCGTCAAGTAAATTGCCATTCACTTGCACCCTAACTATCAGCATCTATCCTCTCCAAAACCTCTTCTCCAATTTCTGTAATCCCGAACGCTTTGTCTATCATTGCGCGGTCCATTAGCTGCTTTGTATGCCATGAAATCCCGGGTCTTGTAATGTACAGGCCCAAAGACATCTCTTTGTTGGTAGGAGGCCTGCGGTGTTTATCTGAGAAATCTTTGATGTACCTCAAGACAACTGTTCTGGTGTGCTGATTGCCAAGCCGTATTCCAGTATGTGTATAGCGCATGCAAAATCCAACAGCGTCCGTGTGCGTCCCTCTGGACACAATATAGAAATTCCCAGACGACATTGTGATTACACTTATGCCATATATCGTCACGACAATCCCGGCCGGAACAGATTCATCATACATCCATTGTATAAAATCAGCGTTGTCGTATTCATCTCCAGCTATAAAGTTCTTATCGTGAGAGTATACGACTTTCATTGTTTTATGACCCCCTCTTTTATGGCCTCTATCGATTGTTGCCGCATGGCTGCGTGGGTGGCTGATCCAACGTGGTCCACTCGCCCAACTAGGTAGTCTGCCATTTGTGCGTAGATAGTATTCTCTGCTGCACGCCTGGCGTCCATTGCGCACTCAAGCTCCATTGTATAGTGGGCAGTCTGATCCTCTGCAGCGAACGCCCTGTCGCGTAGGTCGGTGTATGGGGAATGTTGTCTAAGGATAGATTTGAACCTGGCATTCCTTAACGTATCATTACTTCCAAGAGACTTATAGTCTTCTAGGACCATAAGATGTAATTCCATTTCATCCTTGGCGCGAATAATGTTACGCGTCTTGATCTTCTCTGCAACAAGCCTTTGCCTGCACAGGCTCACATCATCTGCTAGATCAAATAGGTCAAACTGCCTATTCATGTCAGTCACCCTATGCGAAGCCCGGTGATTGTAGTCTTCTTTCCTACAATTCCAAGCCTTGGCTGTACGTAGTATCCCCTGCCGCCGCGTAGCCGTTCCCACAAATTACACTCATAGCTTCTGAGGCTCATTGCTGGAGCGTCTCCATTCAGCCATGGATCGTCTAGCGTGAGAACAATACGACTATCTGTGATCTCGTAGCTATACCCGGGCCCCTTGTGCTCGTGGATAAACTCCTCTAGCTCTGTTGTATCAAACATTATGTTTTCTCCTATTTGAGCTCATCTATAAGCTCTATGAACTGACCAATACTGCAGTCGTCAGTATGTACCATTAACCCATTCCGCCTGTGGGCATAACAGGCCGGGCACACAAGTAGCGCGTTCATTACGAAGCGAATTACTATATCGGCCGTGTATATGACGCTGTCTTTAGTTTCAGTCGAGATATCTAGCATAGCACATTTCCCTGATGGATTGACCATCTAGCAGCCTAAACATATAGGCTGAGTCTTTCTTACAGTTTTCCATTACCCATATAGCGAATTCCTTGCGTGATGACTTGGGGGCCGCGTCATAGTACTGATTAACCCTATCTTCAAGTACATCAGCAAAGTCCTCTATGTCCCTAACAATCTCTAGAACATCGTCGCTCTGTGATTCATCAAGTATGCCGATTATTGTACCGATAGTTCCTGCGATATGGTGCTCTAGGATGTGCTTTGGAGTAAGATATGATATGGTTCTGTGTAGCTGTGTATAGATATCCCCCTTGAACTTGTATCTGGATCCATCAGCAAACCTTGCCACAAAGCCCTCTTGGCTTCCATCAAGCTTATCCTTGGCGTCCATAATCGCATGCCATGAGTTGAACGCATAGTGCTTTGGTGTCATTAGGCTATACTGGCTCGCAATCTCTGTCAGATACGGGAACCACAGCTTGTCTTCAAGGCCTGGTATGCTCATTGCGCCTATTAGCACTATGTCTTCCGTATCTCCGTAATCTACCACAATTCTATTATCTGGATATACGATCTCAAATAGCAGAGTTACATCAGTTGCACGGAAAGCGTTACAAAGGTGCGGGTGCTTGTGAAAAAGTATGTCCGTTGCCATCAGCGCATGGTCGCCAGTAAAGCTCCCGCGTGTTGCTATCCTTGTAACCTTTCCATCCCAATACATCAGGCCCAGAGAGCCGTCCATCTTCTCTGTGACCTCGAGCACATGAGACTTCGTGTTCCTGCCTCCCTCCATCCAGTTAAAGAACTTAGGAAAGCCCATAGCTATTAACTGGCCAGTTTTGGCATTAAGAATTAGACCCCTACACACACGCTCGAAGTCGTTCCATTCTCCTTTCTTTTGTGCTCGATGAGTGTAATTGAAAATGAGCATACCGTTATGCTCTTTAACGCCTACCTCTCCGAGCTGGTCCCATTGATTGAAATTGGCCGCGACGAGTGTTTGAATATGTTTAACCGTTGATTTTACCCATGACTGACTCATATATCACACCAGGCGATGCTTTCTTAACCATTTGAATATCTCATACTCAAATTCTAGGAACTTCATTGAGAGATTGAAATGCCTGCGTAAATGCTGTATATCTAGT
>Ga0222703_1000188_pt1 | contig 14047 bp, 16 predicted proteins | sample AntAcemetage1506_FD_179827 | JGI IMG/M metagenome (GOLD analysis project Ga0222703, IMG submission 179827) | Saline water microbial communities from Ace Lake, Antarctica - #1506 | ecosystem: Environmental > Aquatic > Non-marine Saline and Alkaline > Saline | place: Antarctica: Ace Lake...
GCTCCCCGCGTCACTGGTCATGGTCGCCCATAGTGTCTGTGCTTCAGTACTGGTAACGGTCACTATGTCCCCGGACACTGCCGTAGTAGAGATACCCGCCCCGACAATACTCAGTTCGTCGGACAAAGTGTTTGCCGTGGCACTTCCCGCTTGGCTGGTAACTACAGACCACAAGGTCTGAGCTTCCGTCGCCGTGATTGTTACGGTATCGGTACTCCGCGCCGTAGTAGCTATTCCGGCACCGGCAATAGTAAGGGTGTCCGTGGCACTGTCAGCGGTGGTACTCCCGGCATCTGTAGTAAATGTAGCCCAGTATCCTGCTCCTGATTCTAATTTCTTGCTTGCATCGGTAAGTACCGGCATACTGGCGGTTAGACTTGTCGCCACAATATCACTCTGGACACTCATATCTCCCGTAAGATCAAGGTCAGTTCCCGCTGTTACCGGATAGATGCTCCCACCTGCCTGATACCATATTACTGCGGCAATAGGGGTTACGGTAGGGGTTACGGTAGGAGTGGTGCTTGGAGTGGTACTCGGGGTTGCGGTTGGTAGAGCTGCCGTGGGGGTTACTGACGGGGTGGGGGTCATGCCTACTTTAGCGGTAAACGCTGAGTCTGAGTAAGTACAGTTGTCATCACCCACATACAACAGCGTGTTCATTGTTACTGCTGGAAGGAATATCTTTGCACTTACTTCCCCCCCTCCTGCTACTGTTAAATAGGTAAATGTTACGCTATCCCCAGCTGTAACATCCACCGTTTCACCTAATCCACGAAAGAAAAAAACGAGGCCATCAGTTCCGCTCACAATGTAAGGTGTCTGAGTATATGCCTCGTTCTTATCTATCACGCTGGCGAGGAGATCCCCACCATCTGTCTGCGCTTCTATCTTCCAGCCAAAGTCATAACTTGACCTGGTAGTAGTGATGTCTATGCCCTTTGCCTTATTGACCGAAAAAGGGCCGATTGCGTAGGCTGGGACTGCTATACTGATTGCCATTATTACGGCCAATAGTGTTTTCATTTCTTTTTCTTCTCCTTTATACCCAATATCCCGTTGATAGTAGCTTGAATACTGGGTATTAGGTCTAATAGGTCTTTTGCCTCTGCCTCAAGGATCTTAGCAGTGGATATCAGATTGATTGCCTCTTCCTGCTTACGGACTGACTTCATGGTAGCTACGTCTATCTGATTCTTCAGACGCATTATCTTATCTGCCTTCTCAGCCTCCTCTTGTGCCTTCTCACGGGCTTTTTGTAGAGAATTTAACTGCTTGAGGGCTTCCGGGCAGGGGACGTAGGGGGTGATGTTCATGTTGCGAAGGACGAAGTTAAAAGCGTTCTGGGTGAATACTTCCCCTACCTTGTCAATCTGACCCTTCATCTTGATCTGATGAAAGATAACATACTCACCATTTACAGTCGTGACAAAGTCAGCGATTGGTCCCTCGTAGCTAACTAAATACCGTTTCAATGTAGTACCTCCTTATAAAAATAGAACATACCCCCACCCCGGAGGGTGAGGGTACATCCTGGTTGTTGGTTTACAGAGTTATGGAAGTAGCGTCCGGGAGATCAGCAAAAACGCGATGATTTAGCACATTCGGCACGTTACCCGCGCTATCTTCAATCAGGGCAACTCCTGTGATACTCTCAAGTGCAATAGCAATCTGCATCTTGAAATCTTTGGGAGTACCAGGAATAGCATAATCACGCTCAGTGAAGGCCCGGCAAAGAGCCTCTGCACCAAAAGCAATAATGGTACTCATACTGTTCTGCTGGGTGATCCGAGTGCCTACTATATGAGCAGACTCGGCAATCTCAACACCTGTGAAGGTATTGATAGTCTTGCCGGTATAAACACACTGCTCTGCATCATTAGTACCATCAGCCGATACTGTAAGAGTACCAGTAGAGGCAAAATGCTTGGTATAGTTACGGTCAGCAACAGTACCCACGGTCAGGGTCTTAGTACCCGTTCCACTGGTAGCACTGGTCAAAGCACACTCAGGACGCTGTGGCGTACCCTGGTGACATCCCTGATGGATACCACTGTAGGTGTACAGGATCAGTCCATTCCAGATTCCCAACGCACCATTAAACATTGGATTGTCGGAGCCACGAGGCATAGCTTCACGCATGGTCTGACGAAAGGTGTCATCCGTCTGGAGATGGTATGCACTGACCTCATCCATGATACACGCATAGAATTCCTTAATCTCTCCATTCTTGCCCACTTTCGCCTCAATCGGCAACGCGCCCCTACGAATCAGCCCGAGCTTGATAGCATCGAGGATCGAAGGTTTCATCCGGTCAGTGGAACTAAGCGAAGCAGCCGCAGTCCCCATTGTGGTCCCTGAAGCAATCAGAAGATCGAAGATTACCTCGTCAAAATACTTGGCGAAGTAACGACCCAGCTTCGGGGCTGCGCGCTCAATAGCCTGAATGAAAGCCAGTTTATTAGCCTTCCGACTGACCGCTACCGCATGACGTACAAAGTCAATGGTAAGATCATACTGATGATTGGTGAACTTCTCTTCCTGTCCTTCCAGGGTAGTCTCCCCGGTAGTCGGAGCGGCGTAAAGCTCAGAAAGCGTTTCAAAATGTATCGTATCTCCGGCTTCCTTGTCGAGATCGTTAGCCGCGATTACACCGGACATAGACCCTTCTTTACCTTCAAATCGGGTAAAGAGTTCTCGCTGTATCCGGTCGTTACGGACAGTTCTATGCCAGAGTTCTGGAATAAAATTGCCCATATTGGACGCTGTTAGGTAATTATAGTCTGTCATTGTATTTACTCCATTAGGAGCCTAGAGACTACTTCGTGTCGTGATCCGCTTGCCAGATGTTGTATTCGCTTCGCTCTTCCCTTGATAGCCTGTCAAACTCATTTATACTGAGCTTACGGTGAAACTTACCTCCGACCTTTACGCCCTTACCATCTCCGCCCCTTCCAGCAGATGTTCCTTTCAACTTCTCTGCTTTGGAGGTTTTCTTGGTATTGGACTTGCCGTATTTCTCTCTGGTAAGCTCTACCTCTGCTTTCTGAGCGGCTATCGCTGGACCTGCTGCAAGATTCTGTAGCTTTGGACTCCGATCGAAGATTTCCTTTGCCCGCTTGAATAATGGGCTTTCTCCGTCATACCGGACCCCACCGTTACCATTATCTACTATCAGATTCCCAAAATCTCCGTTCAAGCCTGCCTGTGCGTCCTTAATTGCATCAATTCGGTTGGCATTAAACTCTTTGTTGGTGGTCTGATTAGCTTTGTTCTGGCTATCGGCTTCTGCTATCCTGTCTGCTATTGCTCTCTGGGCCTCTCTATACTGAGATTCTCTGAGAACTTTAGCGGTCTTAGCGTCGATATTAACAGCTTCAAATCTATCATCTGAAATGGATGCTATGGCATCTGCGACTTGTGTCTCGTGCTCCTTGTTTTTGTTTAGGTTTGTGAGGAGTTCTTTATAGCTATCCTCCCGGACTCCTGAAGCGTTTAATTTACGCTCCAATTCTGCTATCCGGTTCTTTAGCGGTACTCCTCGTTTATCTACTGGTTCAGCTGCCGGCTCCACTTTCCCCTCTACGCCTTCTTCGGCGGCTGGCTCTGGCTCTACGACCGGGTCGAGAGTTCCTTCCAGTTCTTCTACTACTTCAGGCTCTGCGCCTGCTTCTCTTTCTTCTGGCATTTTGCGCTCCTTTCGATTTTGAGCATTACGGTTTAACGACCCAGTTATTAGCAACGAACTAATACTTAGTCGAAAGGTAGGTAAAGCGGCGAAGCTCTACCCACCCGGAGGTTGATATGAGCGAAAGATATAACTTCGTCTGCCACCGAAAAAACATTATACCTCTCATACTTGACTACTTATCGCAGATTTTGCCCCTGAAATGGCTCACGCGTGGCTCTTTCTCCTTGATATTCAAGGAGTTAGCGAGAGCTTCACCCATTTCCGCGCTTTGAATGAAGTCTAAAGATGGCTCTGCTGCCCCTGTTACTCCCCTCTCTATGCGATTGACTGCTTTGCAGAGAATACGGTACTTCAAGTATCGGTATGCTTCGGTATCAAGCATCAGCCGTACCTTGTGTTTTACTTTGCGTTCCCCTTCAGTGCTTAGATCCTCAAACATATCGTGGAGAGCTACATAGTCACACATTACTTTTGTTATCATATTATACCTCTTATTTTACTGCGGCGATTAACGCCATTGAATTAAGGTTATGGATTAAAAGACAAACTAAAAACGCTATAATAAGCATATACTTACCCCGCTTGACATTCCCAATGGCGAGGGCTACCGCACCCCAGATCGGAACGGTTATCTGAACACCGTAAGGTGCCCCGTCCCATGGATAATAATAGGTAAAAAATAGTATCTCAGCTATAATCCACCACAAGGCAACGGCATACATTCCAGGATTTGGCGTCATCATAGCCCCATAAAACGCCATCAAAAGTATCCCGGCATACATCAATAGGGTTAGTTTCCCGATAATTCCCTTCCAAATAGATTTTATTATGCCCCGACCCTTAATCCAGTGAACCACAACATCACTCGTTGACTTTACCGGCACTGTATGACCAATTACCGTTGATAAAATGAATTGCCGGGCCACTAAGGAAGCATTGTTATAGTTGAGATACTCCAGGAGGGCATAGGATCGACTATCAATATTCTTTTGGACCCTCGGTAACATCCAATCAATGTTAAGGTTCTCGTCCATCTTCCCAGAGAAGTAGTAAGAAGAGAATATCATAGCGATAGTAGAAAATAAGTATATCCCCATATACAACAACCGCCGAGAGGGATACTGTGGTCGAGATAAAAATACCGCCAACATCACCGCTGAAACTGCATAGATATTCCCGATACTCGCCAAGACAAGAGGCATGGACAAAATCGAAGCCAACACAGACATTAAAGCTGATGGCCGCGTATGGATCAAGTAAGCTGCTATCCAGAGCAAGGTCGCGCCAAAGAATATAGCTGACCGAGCCTCTACCACCGACCCTACATACCAGACAGCATAAGAACTTCCAAGCATAGCAGTCATTATCCCCGCTAACACCGGATCTTTCGTAGTAATACTAGTCCATAACCCAAATGCGAGTAATCCCAGAGCAACATAAAATGCGGAGATAGCCTTGGAATTACTAAACAATTTATAGAGGTACGGATATGTTAACCCGATAATCAAATGCTGTTGTACTTTTGTGTTAGCAGCTTGGTCGCAAGCGAGAGCATAAGACTTAGCCACCTGGACATAACACCCACAATCAAACTCATAAGGGCCGTGTGTCCAGACAGCAATATTATTCCCCTGGAATGTCTCTGAATATAACCCAAAAAATAGGATGCTAACCATTAAAACAATTCGAGAATTATATATTATCTGGATATTATGCTCCCCCTGGTCCGCCAGCACCACCTACCGTTCCTGGCATCATTTGTGGCTGTCCCGGTGCGCCTATCTTGCTGGCTTGCCGGGGATTCTCTAAGAACGTCTTGATCTGATTTCTGACGCCTTTATTAGGCACCTTATCTGCATATTTATCAAGATCCTCCTTCTCTTCTGCTTGCTTCATCATGGCAAGCATCTGAGCCTGCTCCTGCATAAGCTGTTCCTTGGTAGGGATCTCGATTGACTCAAGATTTAACGCATCGAAATACGCCGTGACTACGCTCTCTATGAATTGAGGGCTGCGGATAAGAGGATTCTGGGTGTTACTAAGGAAGCCTACTGCCTCCTTGATAGACCCGATAGTCATAGTACGCTCCTCCTCTGTGGCTACTCTACGGCTCTTAATCAACATAGGAGGCTCGAACATAGACCGTGTGATCTCCATTAGCTGTCCCTCTGCCCCGTTACTGCCCTGTGTGGGGATCTTCATGTCAGTAGGGTCGTTACGGAGGTAATACTGCCTTATATAAGCGTACTGGAGGTCTGCGGTCTGTGAGAGGCTCTCTACGGTATCCTGAAACATCCTTGCGCCCTTTGCCGCGATTAGATTAGCTTCTGTGGCTGTACCACTATCAGTCTTGGTACGCTGACCACTCATCTGCTCACTTGCGCCCCATAACAGTCTTAGGCTGAAGATCATCTGTGACTCTTCCTGGAAGCTGTTATTCTCGCTTTTCTCCATGTTTAGTACATCTATTTGACCGCCATCACTAACTACTAAACGCTTACCCAGACCTATACTCGTATCCTGTTCTTCAATGAAGGTGTTCTTATCCATTACAAACGGTGGATTACCGAACAGGGCAGCTCGATTAAGCCTTGCATTTAGCTCCCAATCTACTGCATTACGATACCCGGTACACGTTTCAGGGATACACAGACCGTGAAAGCCCACATCATCCGGCTTGACCTGGAACACGAAGTATGGCTTGATATGGTGCATATCGTACCGGACTGCTGGATTTACCATCCACCCAAGGCACTCACCGTCAAGATTCTCCTGTCCATCTATCTGATCACCGGAGTAGAACCATGCTATGATCTCTGTCTCTTGCAGATAGTCCTCTTTCTCAGAGTTCTCCTTGTTAAGCACGAACTTGGAGTATATCTCGTAGATCTGTGGCCGGCTTGCGAGCTTCTTTTCATCCTTATTGGTCTCTATTGCCAGGTGAGCTGAGACTATCCGGTCAACTACCTCAACATAGAAGCCCTCAGGATCGTTCTTCCCTTCCTTCTTCCGCTCTATAAGCCACTCTAAGTCCACTCTGTACCGATCACCACACCAATAGTCCATGATGTCGTTGGTCTTAGCGTCACTCGGCCATAAGAAGTCTTTGGTAGGTACTTTATTGAACTTCGGCCAGTTACTCACAGTGATAGTTTCAGTGACTTCCGTGAGTATGGGGTAATATGTGGTACTGTTGCCCCAATCTGCCATAGGTGCGCCCCCCTGTCCCTGCTCAAGAGGTGCGACGCGGATACTCTGCTCTCCCAGCTCACCCTTAATGTCGTAGCCTGCCGCCTCTAATGCCTGGTCTGGACTCAGCTTTAACTGCCTTATTGCGTGTCTATGAAACTCACTTCGGGGATCTTCGCCCACAAGTAGTTCTCTAATAACTTGCTTGAGGTCTTTCTCCGGGTCGAATAGCTCTATCTCCCGGCCCTCCATATCAAACAGCACTTTAGGCTTCTTAGCTTTGGTGAGCAATAATAGCCGTTTCTCCGTGACTGTACGCTCTTCAGGTACGAAGATTAGCTTCTCTACGCCTTCACCATACTTGTAGCTCGATACAACTGTCTTACGCCTTAAGGCTCGGACCTGCTCACGTTCAAGGGCATAATACAGGAAATCATCTATATCACCCCCAGGCTCTAAGCCCTTCTCTGTGATTAGCTTCGTTTCCGTGTATGGGGTACTTCCCATTGATGCGGCCATGACGTTCGGGGTAAGTTCGTTAATCAATGTCATGCTGATGGGGTGTCCAACATCACTACAGCCCTCAAATGGCAATATTAGCGGTGCTACCTCTGGGTCTGGCTGCCCTGTCTCCATCAGCCCCGCTATACTCCTGCTGGCGAGGTATCGGTACTGCCACTCCATCAGCTTGCCTTCATAGGTTTGTCGCTCCGCTGACTGCACTTCGGACTTCACGTCCTTAAAAAGCTCGTCCTCTAAACGCTTCTTGATCACATTGTCATCCATCATTGTCTTGCCTCCTCGGCAAAATAAAAGCCCACCAGGGTCATACACCACTACAAGTGGCGCGTGAAGCTGGCAGGCTTCGGATGGGACTATGTTGTTAGTAGCGGGGGAGGGATTCGAACCCTCGACCTCCAGTTTATGAGACTGGTGAGCTACCTGACTGCTCTACCCCACATTGTTATTTAGTTGTTATAGGGCGGGCAGTTGGTCTGCAACAAATGTGCCTCTTTGGTCTCCTACTCAAGACACCACAAACCTCGCTTGTGTTTATCGTCAGACTACCACGCCACCGCCCTATGTTGTTATGCAGGCGAAAGGTATCGAACCTATCGGGGCGTTAGCCACCAGGTGTACAGTCTGGGCGGTCTCCTTAGCCGTCTACGCCTGCTTATTCTATCTAAAGTAACTCCACTCCCCCCCTTCTTGGCGGTCTTCTTGGCCTTCATAAGGCGTCCAATCTCCCCCTTCGTTTATATACCCCCACTCTACTTCTACAGTAAAATCATATTCACTCATCAGAAATCGCTCCCGGTCTGCTTAGTATTGCACTACATGATCCCGGTAACATCATAGTCACTGCATTCCTTATAACACTGATTTTAATATCAGATACGTCCTTCATAAGCTCCTCACGCTCCTCTGGGGTGAACTCTGATAGAAAATGCTCCATCCACTTACGATTATACCATGCTGTTAATCGACCATCTAATATCTCTATTGCTAGTGTTTTCATAAAATCTCACTCAGCGTTTCTGTTGCTTATCCTTGTCATCACATGGCGGTGGGCCTAATAGTATGCTAAATATGATCTCTACGGGAAGAATTAGCAGGGTCCAGCCATCCTTCGTGGTCTCTGTTACTCCCTTCATCTAAAAAAGCTCCCATTCTTCTTGCTACTCTGCTTCTGGTAGTCTCGGATCTTCTTCCTTACTGCTTCCTTGGTAGCTGGCTGCTTCATCTGTAGAAGCTGGATCACACCCATGTCTGCTAACAATAGGTCACTGAAGCACCCTGTCCGTGGTCCATGCTTGGCTGTCTTCGGATCTCTGACATAAGTCAATGCTTGTGCCGCTATACGGCTACTGCCTATCAATTCAGGGTGATCTCTACACATTTCTTCGTACCCTGATTCAAGGATTTTCTTCGTCTTTACATCGTTACGATATCCAAATTCCTTCATCTCCCTGAGTTCATTCTTCGCGTCACGCCACTTATGCAGATACATATTAGGGTATTTAGCGGCTACAGAATACGCTATTACCGCCCGCCCCGGCCCCGGTATCTCTACGCCCCACCACGCGGTATTATAATAATACATCAATCTGCGGGCCTCTGCCTCAAATACACCTTCCGGATACCTACATTCCATTATAGCGCATAGTTCCCATGTCTCTGAGTCTCTGATGATACACGTTGAGTAGCTTGTGACTATCTTCTCCCCTTCTATGATCGGGATATCATCAACGTCCTTCAGCCCTTCCCCTACATCCGAATAGCCACAATATGTTCTACCGCGTACAGGTGGAATGATTATCTCTACCTTGCCAGCTGGGTCCGGGGTGAAGCTAAAGTGTGTATCATCCCCATCCATTACCCCTATCTTGCCCCCTGGTATCCCTGTCAGCGCGTTAAGTAGCGTATCCTTGACTGACTCCATTACTATACTACCGGAAGCCTGGAAGCTCTCCTGCCATGTAAATGGGTACTTCTCCTTCATCAAGGCTTTATTACCGTTAAATCCCTTCGCCTTATAGAGCTTCTTGTGATACCAGTATATCTGTTCCCGGGTGAGCTTGTAGATATCTACTAATGACTGCTCCCATTCATCCGGTTGCCAGTCCTCTGGGGCGTCCAAAACTAAGTCCGGGTCTTCATTCCAGCCCAGGAACACTCTGATTATCCCACTGCCCGGCTCTCCCGCGGCCAGCCACAATAGATGCCACGCGTCGCCTACACCGTTCGATGTACCCTCCAATATCACTAAATTGTAAGGCAGATCATGTAAACTGGGGTTGATGTCGGCCCAATGCTTGATCCAATGGCCCCAATATGCCATCTCTGTACCGTGAAGTCCGTTACGAGCCTCTGAAATGCCTACGGTATCCTCACCGTCACTCATGTAGCTGATCTCTGACTCACTATCCTCGTAAATCAGTTCTCTGCGATTAGATGTCTTGTATTTACGGAGATTAACACCCCGATTCTCCATATCCGTCTGTATGCCAAGGTCAATCTTCTGCATTAAATGGGTACGATTGGTGGTATCAGCTATTACTGTCTGCTTATAACCATCTCTAGCCATACCTAATGCGCTGAATATCACCCTTACCAAGCTACTAGCACCCCCCTGACGATACTTACTAACCATAATCATCACCAGGCCGGGGGTATGCCGGACGGCCTTCTTAACCGTATTGTATAGCCTTAACTGTCCCGGCTTCATTGTCTCCGGGGTCAAGGGGATCTTCTGCCCGGCTGTAGCTCTACTGATTGATGGTACTCTGAGTAACCCACTCTCTATCAGCTCCCACGGATCGTGAGCGCTCAACAGACTCTCTGCGTACTTGCCCAGATCAATAGCTACGTTCTTACCCTCAAGCATCTTCCTCGGTCCCCTCTTCACCCACTATCCTGAACTCTAGCAAGATGCGAGTAGCCTCACAAGTATTCACCCCACATCGTTCTGGTATTCCCAGTATCTCAGCGGCGCGCATGACTATCATTAAATCCTCACCTTCTATCATTCTCCCGCCTCCAATAGCCTCGTGAAGTTCTGTATTGCCTCTTTAGCTTGCTTCTTAGGCACTCCCGCTTGAAGCATTGCCTGTGGAAGCATAGCACCTATTCTGTGTACCACATCTACCTCTATCTTCCGTACTATGATGGTCATGTCGGGGATCTTGCCGTATAGTCTATCTAGGATGTATTGTACTGCTCTCCAGTCTCCTTTATCTGCCGCGGCATCTGCTTTCTTGAGGTAGTATTCCTCTGTGTGTCCTGTGGCCTCATACAGCTCAGTTGCGAAGTCCTTATGTCTGCCCCCACCCTTGTTGCCTGGAGTGCCACCAGACATTAATGCGCCCTTCCCATTAGGTTGTGGTATTAGGTGGGGTTGTTTCGCTGTTTTCTTCGTAGTTTTCTTCGCCATTATGACACGCTATTTATCCTGTTATCCCTCACTATTGCGCTACTTTCGTTGCTTCTGGGAGTTAAGTATCTGTTGTGCTTATACTTATGTTCAATTCTCGTTCAATCTTTGCCTCACCGTCTGCTACCATCTTATCTGCAACGTGCCAGCTTTTATCTACTAATCGTGCTATCGCGGCTATCGTCCAGCCTTGTTGCTTTAGGCTCCATACTGCTTTGTCGTGGTCTTCGTCTACATTAGGGTTAACACAGAAGATGGTATATCTATTGAGTGGCATACGCTTAGTGATTAAGACCTCACGTTGCTTACGGGTGAAGTATGCTTCGATTTCGTGTCTATGCAACCCCCATCCTCCTTATTCCTGCTGTAATGTTTGGTGTGTTCATTCTAAGTGATTCCTGAATATAATTAATAGTACGATTATAGGGATTACGATTATTACTATCAAAATTAGGCCATCTCCATTCATATCCTTTCCTTCTTCCATCCTCCGATGAATTTAACATGGGGTGATTCAAGGATATCTTGCGGGGAGCATTGGCCCCCTAAACTGCTGGGGAAGAAGTCTGTCTTGGTCATGAGTTGCCCAACATGCCAGCCCCAATCGACCAGAGCCGAGCATATTATTAAATCTTGCGGGACTGGGGTTGGTATGCCCTTGAATCGCCCTCTAATAAACGGGGTAATGTTTCTTACTGCTGAGTACAGGGCCATCGGGATCAACGGTCCTACGGTATATTTGACGTTTTTCTGCGCTAAGTGAAATCCGGTCATCCACTCTGTAGCGTGTTTACGCTGTGTGTCTGTGGCCCAGAGCTTCTTGTTTAGCCTTACCAGCGTGAGCCTACACTTGCCTCTACGCTGTGCGCCCAGGTAGTCTGCTATTTTCGTGAATTTGTGCTTAGGATAGTTGGCCTCTGATACTACCAGCATCCCATCCTTGCGTATGACTTGACCAAAATGATTGACGCTTGCGCTCTTACCATCTACCATGCTGAACTCACGGATCACTACGCCTATTACGCTCTTGCTGGCTACTCCGAGCATATCACCTTGCTTAAAATCGGCCATAGTCATGCCATAGTCTTTATCACGGTAAAGTGTGTGCTCTCTCTGCCTGTGGTGTCCTGTGGCTGGATCTCCGTGGATGTCGCGCCTCTCTCTCATTCCTTCACTCCCTCGTACTGGTTGCCGATTACGGTCATACATCGGCCGGGATCTTCGTCAAATCGCTTTTGAAGACGCTCCCACTCAATATAAAAGTCCGGTATTTTTACTTCCAACGTCTCGTTTATTTCTTCCGTCCTATCAAGCGCCATTATTGGATCATCCGGCTCTAATCCACCTTCGGGGTTATTATATTTTAGGTGATCAAGATAGTAAATTATGTTTACTTTATCCCCTTCGTATATCTCTACTCCTTTTGAGTCGTGCCGGCCGGTGTATTGCATAATCTCAAATCTATCGGCCCAAGTTGTCATGGTTTCTGAGTTGGGGTCAGTACCAAACATCCCCTCCATTGTACGAACACATAAATATCCTCTAGTCAGCTCAAACAACTTCCCATTATATGCCTCATAGATGGGAGCATACCACTTCTTGAGTTTTTTATCCCAAGCTCTAAACTTGATCTCTCTCATTTATGTAACCCCTCCTGTTTCATAATCATAACTTCTGGTATTATATTTCTTAATCTCGTTTGATTCTCCCTCTGATAGATTAGAAACATGGTGCATCACTTCAAGTGAGAATATGATTATCTTATCATTTGCGATTAACTTGGGATAATCACCATCTTTGGCTTTATATGGCTTCTCAAGAACAGATAATTTATTACCATATATCTTTTTCAGGTGTTCATCTACAAAGAATATAAAAACCTCGATCCCGTGTTTATTTCGTATGTATTTATACTCTTTGAAGTGTTTGTTATCAAACCCGGTAGCATTCAATATGTTCAATCTTGCTTTAGTTTTTACTTCTGCAATAATCAACTGTTGTTTGCCCTTCATACACAGCTTATCAAATCCATGAGCCTTATCAGTTATTGGTTCATAAACCACCCATCCTTTACTCTCCAAATATCCTCTGATAATATTCTCCCCAATATTACCCTTCTTCACTTGTGGCTTATCTTCCCAGTTCATTTGAACATCTCCGTCTTACTACCATAAGAATCCCAACCATCTCTCTGCTGCCTGCTGAAATAATCAAGTTTTCTGCCGGGGAAGTGTTCTTCTATCATCTGATAAAAGCTCTCTGGTTTGCGACTATGTTCTCTCCGTGATTCATGGATGATATCTCTGATATCTTTCGCACCCCACAACGGAGACCCTTTTATTCCGAGCAGGCAGAACTCAGTTTGCATTCTCAACCAGTATCCCATTCCCATCTTCTGCTTGTCCCATACCATCGTAGCCTTATAATCAAATCCCCATTTCTTTAATAAATCAAACGCCGCAGGCAGGAACTTATGGGTAGTCCACAGCCATAACACACAATTATCAGCACAAGGAATATCTATTTGTTCTATCTCTTCTATGCTCATTTCTGGATATGGATTGGCTACACGACTTGTTTCCGGGTCATATTTACGTCCATAATTCCAGGGGGGATCTATAACTATAATATCAAATAATCCTGATGGTAATTCTATCTCTCCCAACTCAATAGCTTCTCTCTGCTTTGCTATATCTAATTCCCTTTTCTTCTTCTTAACTTTCTTGTAGGCTTCACTCACATTGCCAGTGGTATCCATCTCAGCAATGACTTCTTGATCAGCGTGCTTGATTACTTGCTTGATCTTGGAGAGTGTATCAGTGCTTGACCCGGTAGCCTTGGCGGCTTGGGTTCGTCTCTGGTCACTTCGGTCAGATTCTGACCGAAGTCCCCGCTGTCCCTGGTAGCTCTCCAGTGCATCCCAGATCTCTACCTTCTCGGATGGGGTGAAGTCCTTGCGTACCGTGTTCTCATCAAGCTCACCGTCCTGATTATTCTCCATATCAACTATTGTTACCGCAATATCCGTGAGTGCCAGGAGCTTGTAAGCCTCGACTCTACGTTCTCCACAAATCAAATCCCCATCTATCCCCACTACTACCGGGTGTAACAATCCTAGCTTCTCTATACTATCTGCTAACTCCTGAAGATCACCCATATCTTTACGGATACGTGCCTTTATGTTTATATCTGATATTCTCATAATGTTACTCAACAAAAAGCCCCCGCAAGCA
>Ga0222703_1000194_pt1 | contig 13900 bp, 26 predicted proteins | sample AntAcemetage1506_FD_179827 | JGI IMG/M metagenome (GOLD analysis project Ga0222703, IMG submission 179827) | Saline water microbial communities from Ace Lake, Antarctica - #1506 | ecosystem: Environmental > Aquatic > Non-marine Saline and Alkaline > Saline | place: Antarctica: Ace Lake...
ATACATTGTGCAACAACAAGTTTATAAACCTATTTTTTCATAGATATAAATATAATAATTGAAATAAATAATACAGCAATTAAAATCAATGTAAAAATGGGAATTGTTATATTCCATCCTTCACACCCAAATAATAAACAAGTTAATATATCACTCATATATAATATATGAACCAACTAGTTTAAAAGGGTATTTATTCAATTCTAAATTTCATTTATATTATAATCTGCCGTAAGATCTGTATGGCCCGCATATTTATTTATATCATATACCACCATTAAAATCGGGAATTTAACAATTTCTTTTTTCATTTCATAAAATACCTGTGTTATCTGGTATCTACAAGGTACTATCATATTAAAATTAATATCTTCATAATCATTGTTTTTTGAAACCGCAATAAATGTAATATCGTCGCCCACACTAGCAGTTATGTCTCTATTATGTTGAGACGTTAAAACCCCATTTCTATATACATTTATATTATAATCGGCCTCTTCATTAGTAATTCCATCTTCATTATATATCCTAAAATTAATTCGTACCTTACTAGTCATTTCACAGTCAACCCAGTTTGTTTCAATAGAAGGGATAATACTTTGTGCTGGAACTACAAGTAACTGACTAAAATCCAAAGTAGTAAAAAAGAAAAGAATAATACATATAGCAATTAATGCTACCGTCCATATTAATATCGATTTTTTCTTTTTTATTATGGACGAAACGCCCCTATTTTGTTTGAAGTTTTCAAACAAAAAATTGAAATATATCATAAATGCGCGAGAGAGGATTTGAACCTCCGATCTCCCCGATATCAGCGGGGTGCTATGACCACTAAACTACTCGCGCATATTCTGTAATTTACAGAATAATAGCACCGTGCGGATTTGAACCACAATTACTGCCTTATGAGGGCCGCGTCCTTGCCAGATTAGACGACAGTGCTCTATATATAAATAGTATACCAATCTCTTTTTAAACATACACTTTATAAAAAAATGCGCACGGGAAGATTCGAACTCCCGACCTTTAGTGCATAGGACTATTGCTCTAGACCACTGAGCTACGCGCGCTTAAAATTCAATACTATCCCCGACATCAATTTCATCAAATGCGTTTACTGGGCCTTCGATTACTGCAACAGCAGTAACCCCACAATGAAATATTTTCCACGGCCCCATGTGAATTTTTTTAATTACAATATCATTTTTATCTAGACATATCGCGTCCATTGCGCATAAACAAAACATTGTATGAACCGATTTATCGATATGCCCTAACGGGAATGAATATAATTTTTTTATTTTAAATTTTCCCATTAAACCAATTGCCCCGTTGCCATGTTTAACTCCTCGAATTTTTACATGTTCCATAATCTTGACCCTTTTGTTGATAATTCTAATTTTCCTTCTTTTTTGTTCCATCTCAAACTCGGAACAGAATTAAATGTTCCTCTATGAATATGTTTTACAATTCTTTTTCTATGCTGATCTTTCGATGAATCCCGTGTAGCCCTGCACCACCGACAGTTACACCCGTTGCTCATTTTTCCTAACGATGTTGTTGTTTCCATATTATTTACCTCATTTTTTTACTCTAGCTTTTTTCTAAAAAGCTTATAATTTTGTTAATAAATATTCCCTTCTTTGTTTTTTAGCCCATTTTTCCATATGCCCTAAACAAAAATACATTGGAGTATAATCATTACCAATGTAATGCACATGTTCTAATGCTTCGACCGTTTCATTTTTTAAATTTAATCCACAATATACACATTTATATTTTACCCCGAAAGGGCCCAAATTTCTTTGAACATATTTTACAAATACCATTTATTTCACTCCCGTAATTTTATTTAACAACATAATATTATAAGCGTTCTTTAAACACTCTTCATGGCATACCCAATATGAACTTCCATCAAATAATACTCTTACTCTATATTCATCTTCTATTTTTTCTCCACATAAACAACACTCTTTTGTCATTTTACTATTTACTTTTTCTCTATTCATTGATGCTATCATATTCGTTTCGCCTATAATTTTTTGGTAAAGCTTTTTCGGAAAAATCTTATAACTTACTTAATAAAAATTCTCGTTGTATTTTTTCAATATATGGCAACATATGCCCTTCTAAAAACATAACTTTTCGATCATTAATAACCAGTACCTCAATTATATCTCCTGTTTTATATTTTTTATGACAACACTGACATTCATCTTTATTATTTCTAAACATTGTTAAATCAACTATTCGTTTATCATAATAAAATTGCATATCATTCACATCCGTTCTTTAATTTTTAATATTAATTTTTCTAAAAATCTATCATCTACAACATATTTTTTATTTGTTGGGACTCGGCGATTGTCCCAAAACTGAGATACACTATCTCCAATAGACATTTCTGAAATTAATTTACATGCATCTTCTTCAGAATGCCACCCAGTTGCATTTCGATTATACTCATTTGTATATGGATCATTTATCAACACTTTTTGAAACTCATCCAAAATTGTTGTCTCTACAATTTTTTCCATCTTTGTAACAAAAAACTCTTTATGTTTTTTTTGCTCATTAACCGTGTCCCGCTTATATTTTTCATAATTAAATGAATAATATTTTGGCCCATCATCCGGGCAATTCTTTTTTAACCATTCTTCTAAACTCATCTTTTCATCTCCGTTTTTTCTCCCTAGCAGGAGTGGACCGCTGGAGAATTGAACTCCAATCTACTGGTTGCAAACCAATTATCCTGCCATTGAACGAGCAGCCCATATGGGACCGGTAGAACTCGAATCTACAACCGTTGCGATGTAAACGCAGTGCACTACCAATTTGTGCTACGATCCCATTTTGGAACCACGCAATGTGAGTATCCATATAACACGGCATTGATACTTGCTAGTGTCTTCCCCGTGCATACTTCGTGGCATCCAAACAGATGTTAGTATCAGACAGAGCTGATTGTTTTAACATCACTGGTTCCATATATATTAACAACAGAAGTATTTAAAAAGATATCATTTTTGCAATAGTTCAATTAAAGTAGTTTTATCAATAACTTCAGGAGATAAATCAATATCACACTTGTCTGGAGCATCAACTAATTTCGCTCCGGCCAAAAATAATAATTTTTTAAAATCAATTGTATTCGTATAATATTTTACCAAATAATCTCTTGTCTGTTGTGTATATGTATCATCCCGGCTTGATATTGAATTTCCAACACTCGTTTCCATAAAATAAAATTTAGAACCAATAGTATTTATTACCAATAATCCAACCGTGCTTTGTGAATTTGATAATATTGTTTCAGTTCTAACCAAAATATCATTCGGATCAATCATATAATTATGATTAGTTCGTGCCGATTTTGGATTTGCAATTACAATATTCATGGGAACAGGAATTTTATCATCATAATTATAATAATTCGCATTCATTAATGCATTCTTTTCAGATTGATTTTTAATATAAAATAATTCGGCGGCGCCATTTGGATCCTTCGCATCAGTCATATCTCCAGAAAATAAAATATCATTATTTCCAGAACGATACAATCCATCCCATCCATATTTATTTCCGTCAGCATTAATTAACGACAAATCAATATCAATTCTATGCCCATCAACATTTTTCCATTGAACTCCAAATACCATATTCTTTTTTACGGTAACACAAGTTCCGGCCGGCATTGTTCCAATAAATTGTTTTTCTGTTGCCGGGAGAGCATATTTGATAAATTTTGGAATATAAATCTTTTTATTTTTTACATTTTTAGCTAAATCTTTAACAATTGATACTATAATAATATTTAAAACGTTTTGTGCTATTCCTCGTTGTGTAAAATGAAAATCAGACGCATATCCTTTTCCATTTCTAACTTTATAAACAATTGAATCTGAATCTTTTAATCTAAAATTCAATGCATATGCAAGTTTAATTTTTTTAAATATAGAAGCTGTTTTAAGATGTTCTTCTAATTCTTCTTTTTTCAACTTTTTTTGTTTAATTTGCGCGGTTACCGTATCCAAATAATTTGGGACAAATGGCTTATGATATTTATCCGCATCTTTTCTAATTTTATTAATATATGTTTTTAAAATTTTATTTTTTCTAAAGGCCAAAAATATTGGTTTAAATCTAAAGAAAATACCAGATAATTCTTTAAATGTATAAAGCTTTTTGTATGATTTAAATAATTTTACTAAATTTGTATCAGAAGATTCTTTTATTTTATTAATTAAATATCTATTTTTTATTAACAGTGTTTCCCCGGTGGCTTCATAGACAATATACCTTAAAAAATCAATTGATTCTTTTGGCAAAACATTAAATTTTTTGTATAGTACAATTTTAACTTCAATATTTTTTACATTTTTAATTATTGATTTATCTAATTTTAAATAATCAATTAATACCAACATATCTACTTTAGTGTTTTCTTTTAACGCAATTCCGGCAGATAAAAAATTTATAACTTTTATTTTTAATTCATCTTGTGTCAATCCTTTTATTACAACTAATTTTAATTTACCTAAATCAACGTTTGGAATATCGAACGCTTCGACCGGTATATATACCGCGTTTTCATTATAAATACCTAAAGCTTCAAATCCATATGTTGTTATATAATGAGCAATTTGTTCTAAAAATAATTGTTCCATTGAAGCGGTTTTAATTTTATCCCAAGATTTATGAAATGAACTATTTAATTGTTTTACATTAGCTCCAAAATTTTTAATTATTTTTTTTAATTCTTCTTCAGTATAATTTGAAAAAACTTCTGGAGTAAAAATAATTCCCTTTGCTACACATAATTTAATTAATTTCGTATCCACTTTTTTAATTTTTTTATGTTTAATTGGAATTGCTTTAAAAATATTAATGGCGGGAGATAAAATTTTGTAGTCAGTCAAAGTATTAGGAATCTCCTGTGCCATAATATATTTATGAAGCAATAAGTTTAAAAAGGTATGGTCACCTAATATATTTAGTCGATCGAGAACATCAAAATAACGTTTGCATATTTGGTAGATATGCAAACACAATGTTTAAAAACCCATTACACCTTAATATATTTACTCTGGGAAGGGATTCTGTGAATCGTTTGTGGGAAAAATCCCACGAGCGATACATTTATAAATAGTTTGTTACTAATATTATATATGAATAACGAGATTAATAATGAAAACTATACTAATGACATCTCTCGTATTTCATTTTTTAGACAACGAACCCCGTTTACGCAACAACATTGTTAAAATTTAACATGCTGGTGTGATGAAATGGTATCATAAATCTCCTGTAAAGATTTTTTATCGGTTCGAATCCGGTTATCAGCTTTGAACTTTTAAAAAAAGTTCTATTAAAAAAGAAGCCTTGACAGATTGGCCATGTAATGGACTGCAACTCCATCCAAGTCCGTTCGATTCGGGCAGGCTTCTTGTAAGTGTGTTGTACTAAAGCATAGTATCCTGTGACGATATTGACCCGAGTGAAATTCTCGGCACTTACCCCAAAAATAGCCCCATAGTATAACGGAAGTATACAGGACTTTGAATCCTGTGGCCGGTGTTCGAATCACCGTGGGGCAATTGCATTCATAGTATAAAGGACAGTACATAAGGTTTCGGCCCTTAAAATCCGCATTCGATTCGTGGTGAGTGCATAAGAACATATCGTCTAAGAGAAGGATAAGAATTTTCTAAATTCTGGATCCCAGTGCGAATCTGGGTATGTTCATAATGGATATTAGTTTAGTGGTATGACCGGTGCTTTGGGAGCATCAGACGGGTGTTCGATCCACCCATATCCAATCAGAGAAGTAGCAAATGTAGGTATTGCACGGGGTTGAAGACTCCGAGGACCGGGCGCAAATCCCGGCTTCTCTATTTTAAAGTTTAATTAATTATTTGAAAAACTATAATAATAATAATTATGAATAATATAGTAATTGGGCCTTTATATTTTTCTAAAAAAAGCATTCTTCTTCCATTTGGCGTGTTAGCAAAAGAATGAATCCCATAGTGTAATGTTAAATTATGTTCTTTATTAAATTCTTCTACAGATTGTTTCCAAAAATCTTTACCCATAAATATATTGGTGGCGATAAGTTTATAAACAGTTCGGAACTAATATTATATATGAAGTGGAACTATCAAAATGATAAAAACGGCAATTCGCTGGGGTTATTGAATGATGATAGTGAACACACATATCAGCTGAAGTAATCTTTTTTAAGCTGGTATTGTTTTCATATATTATTTTATCTTGTATAAAATAAAAATTCAATGCTAACTTATCAAAAAGACTATTTGCCGGAGTACCCAAGTGGCCGAAGGGGAACGGGTCAAAACCGTTTACGAGGAAACGTCACTGGTTCAAATCCAGTCTCCGGCATAGCGGGAATGGCAGAGCGGCTGAATGCGCTCGGTTTAGGGCCGAGTACGAGGAAACACCATAGGTTCGAATCCTATTTCCCGTATCCGAGGGGATACCCAAGTGGCTGAAGGGGCCAGACTTAAGATCTGGTACGAGGAAACACCGCAGGTTCAAATCCTGCTCCCCTTATTTGTCGTTAAAAACGACAACGCGGTATTAGTATAATGGTAATATTAGTGGTTTCCAACCACTCGATATGCGTTCGATTCGCATATACCGCATATGATGTGATGGTAGAGTGGTTTAATACACCAGGTTGCTAACTTGGAGGGCGAAAGTTCCGCAGGTTCAAATCCTGCTCACATCGTAGGATGCTGTGGGAGAGCCTGGTTTAATCCACCTGCCTTGAGAGCAGGAAGGCTATTTATAGCCACACCAGTTCGAATCTGGTCAGCATCGTAAATAACCTGTCATGGTGTAATAGTAGCACAATCGGCTGTAACCCGATTAGAATCAGTGCAAGTCTGGTTGATAGGATTAAGCTTTTAAAAAAAGCTTGACCAAAAATGGGAGTATGGTGAAATGGTATCATATCCGTCTCCAAAACGGACGTTCTCGATTCAAATTCGGGTATTCCCATGTATGACAAGTATTTATATACTAACAAAGTTAGTCATATATGCCCCATTGGTCTAGTCTGGTTAATGACGCTGGACTTTCAATCCGGAAATCGTGGGTTCGAATCCCACATGGGGTATATGCCAGCTTCGTTTAATGGTAAGACACCATCCTGTCACGGTGGTAACGCGAGTTCGATTCTCGCAGTTGGCGTTGACTTCGTAGCTCAGCAGGCAGAGTAACTCGCCGTTAACGAGAGGGTCGTAAGTTCAAGTCTTACCGAGGTCGCTAATATATTATGGTCAAAGCGCCATAATATTATGGGATAAATACCATAGCCCCATAGTTTAATCAGAAAAACCATTCCATCTGAAGGAATAAAATTCAGTGCAACTCTGAATGGGGCCATACACTGGGAGGTGTTAACATGATAACAATAATAATGCCGGAAAATAAAACGTTTTTTGACATAAATAAAGAAATAACCGAATGCCGGAATATAAAAGATAAAGAGAATCGTAATTCAACTCTGCGAGGATTGAATAAAATAAAGGTTTGGGCCTAGTAAAAACGGTTGGGCCGGAACCACTTTTTTGTGGAATGATTCTGAACTAAAAATTGAGTCCTATTCCGGCAATACCATGCGCTATTTTTGTGGCAATAAATTAATTTTACCATCAAAAAAGCATATATTACATACGTTATTATTGTTTGATTTAAAACATTGTACCATTGCGGAAATATATTCAGATAAATCATTCAATATTCTTGCATGTAAAAACAGTATTGTAACCAACAACCATCGACAAGGAGGGCAAAGTTCGCAACGGTTCGAACGGGCCCGGGACAATTTGATTACTCTTTGGTTTAAAAAAATAAATAATATGATTACCAATATTCACGGGGAACTTGTTATTGGAAGCCACGAATTTTATCGAACGCGATTTGAGAATGAATTAACGTTTGAAAACAAAAAGAAAATTATTTCTTTTTTCTCAAGCGAATATTGCGATGAAAGCGGAGTTTGGCAATACCAAAATACAAAATAATAGTTGATAATATTGCAGTTATAACAAATAGTATTGCGCTTCCTGTGATGCCATAAATAATTAAAGCACTTAATGCAACTATTACTGGTTTAGTATCTGTTGGGCCAATCACAACTTGAGCTTTATTATTCATTTTTTTGATCTCCTATCAAAATAGTCAAAAATACACCACTCCATATTAACGGCACTATAATAAATATAAATGTTCCTAGTACCATATATAATGCTAAACATGCAATCACTGTAAACATTCCAATAAATATTTTCATTAATATCTCTCCTTATTATTTATATATGCCAATAGTAATCCACTAAAAATAAATAATGCCCCAGCTATTATTCCAAATTCGGCCCCATACCCAAAACCATGATTAATTAAATAAAAAAGATTCCATATTAAAAGAACAAGTCCTTTACCAATAAACCAAACGCATGCTAAATAATATAATTTATTTAATATAGTCATTTTATTTCCTCTACAGAATTAAAACCGTAACCGTTCCTAATTTTTACATTACCACATATTAAATATTCCTTATTTTTTCTTTTAATCTGGCATTTATTACAATATACTATCATACTTTCATTTTCATATCCTTCAGCATTTCCAAACTTAACTAAAAATTGTTTCATTTTGCCGCCTCTGTAATTATATACTCTTTAAGATGTTTGACACATTTATGCGAAATCATTTTTTTGAAAGATGCAAAGTTAATCCATTTGTAAGCATCAAAAATTCCTGAAATATTTTCTGCAAGAATATCATTTGCTACTGCCCGCGGTAATAGACACATTAATTCCATTCCCAATTTTTGATTTTCTTCATTTAATAATTTCTGAATTTGTTTTTTTACCCTGGCCTCAGTACAATATTGTTCTACAATTTTTTCGGTATCCGTATTCTTTTTTCTAATCCCGCCAAAAATAGCTTTATTATTTTCTTTAAATTCATCAGCAACAACCTTTGCATATAATTGGTAATTTCCCTGTCGGCTTTTTCGACAATAATTTTTTATCACAATCCCCTCGGCCTTTCCATTATAATATTTTGACTGTGGAATTAATTTTCCCACTTCTTGTTTTTTCAACTCATTGATTTTCCCTCTCCACACGAGCGGAACATTTTCGATTCCAAGTTCATCAAATAATTGCGCCCTTCTATCTCGAGCCAAGAATAATCCATATTCACCTTCAATTATAGACCGCTTTGCTCTAATATCAATTCCTATAACATCCGGTGCAGTGTCATATTTTATTGTATGTGGGGCCATCCATTCAAAATAATACATATATTGCGAATCCAATTTTTTTCCTTTTAAAATAGCCATTAATCCGGCTCGTTGTTTTGCAAATGTTTTTTCATCTCCTTCTTGAGTTAAATCTCTATTCCGCGATCCAACATGAATTATATTATCTTCATCTAACCACACCACTCCACAACCGCCATCGACCTTCTCTTCAATTACGACTGTATCTTCTCCAAAATCAAAAAACTCGCTATTTTCTTCTACTCCTAAATAATATATTTTTGGATATTTTTTAAATTGGCTCACCAAAAATCACCTAATTCTTTATCCGCACAATCAAATGGAACAAGTTTTCCTTTTAAATTTGTATAACATGCATAAGCGAGTTTATCATCTTCTATATATTCACATTTAACTCGGGTTACTCCTTGTACAATATCTATTCTAACATTAGACATTCTACTATATTCTCCATACTTTTGAACACATAATTGATCCGCAACGACATAACTTACTCCTGCCGAAGAAAATATCCAAACAAAAAATATTATTATTCCAATTACCATCAGAACTAATAAAACAGCAGCATAATCAATTTGTTCAATCCAGGATATTTTTCCTTTATGCTTCTTTTTCAAAAAAGATATCTTATTCATTATAATACCTCCACTAATCTCAAACCATCGGTATGAATTTCGGCATTAAAATCTTTAAAATCTACCGCTCCTTTATTAAATGGTTCTACTAAATAATGCCATCCCCGGGGAGTTTCATATTTTTCTTTAATAATAATATCAAATGCAGACATAAGCAATTCAAGTTCAGGAATTTCTTCTTTATCATCTTTATCAATTAAAAATAATAATTCATCTTTATGCCGACATTCTGGGGTCATCATAATCGAAGTCCACTTAGAATGTACCTTATCTAACCATTCCATTTTTCCGTTCGGATCGGAACGTTGCCAGTCTAACATCTTCTGATTCCAAGCATACCAAGTTTTCTTAAGGTCTCTCCAATTAATTGTTTCGTAAATACGCCACATATATTCCGGGTACATTCCAGCAATAGCTTTTAACTCTAAAACACGCTTTTCTCTTTCATCAGGAGTACTCCAAATCTTTCTAAAGCACTTCCGATGTTGCATTTGTTCTGTAGCTATAGCCACATTATCTTTTTTCCTCGGAATGAGTAGTAATACTTTTACTTTATTCATAATTTTCCACCTTTAATTGTATTATACCAAAAATCAATTAATCTGATTAATTCTGGATTATCTGGCATATATTGATCGCTCACACCAATCATTTCAAGTTTATTTTTTTGTTCATTATGATGACTAAAAATAAACTTATATTGTTCTAAATCCATTACATAAATACAATCTGCCCAGTCAATTAATTCTTGATTTACCATATATGGATATCCCGAATAGATTCCAGCAGACCGAACATCGTAATCTTTTTGGTAAAGTTTTTTCTTAAAAAACTTCTCAAATGTCGGACTACGTTGCGCATTTCCATTACAAACAAATAAAATCTTTTTCATAATATAATTATGTATAGAAGTATTTATAAAGATATCCATTTAGTTTTCATATTTTCACCAAAATACTTTTTTTCCTTTCCACTTAATTTTTACAGGTTTTACTTGCCCGCATTCACACTGCCACATTGTGTTTGCTCCTCGCCCGCCGCTGCCATAAAAGTATATTGGATAAAATTTATGAACGTGTTTTTTCATACTTCTTCAACTTCCGTTATTTGAAATTGCTGCTTTTTATATTTTTGGCATATATCAACAATTAACTCACTAAGACTATTAAAATATTCGGTTTGAATTTGAATATCTATATAATCAAAGTCCTTAGGAAAATAAATTTCACTTATTTTTTCAAATATATCCGAGTAAAACCTTTTCTTTTTGTTTAAAATCATAATATCATAATATTCTGTAATTTCTTGATCACAACTATATTTTGGTTTCATTCTATATTTTTCATTATTAAATATTCCTAAAAACTCATTTCTTATTTTATTTCCAGTAATTTGTTTTTTAGTTAATATATGTTCCGGGAGTCGCTCTATAATAATCATTTTTTATTCCTCTTATTATATAACCGCACATTTAAAGGTATTAACCCAATTAAAATTACTATGATTATTATAACAACAACTATTTCTATAGTATATTCCGAAGCCCATACTATAATATCCCCGATTCTTGCCCAAAACATCAAAAATATTATCATTGTGACAACACTAATAAGTCCTCCCATCATAACAGATATAACTTTTGCCTCTGTTGTTGTTTCACATAACAATACATTTTTCCAAAAGTCTGTCCAAAAACCAATTTCTGCAAAAATAATTGTAATAATCGCCCATGCTATTATTACCCAAATCATTTTTTACCACCTATAAAATTCTTCCATATTTTCATCATTATCACTCTTTAGCCTTTATATCAGCATCTTTTAATGGGCTATCAAGATTCATATGATTTAATACTAAAGATTTAACTATATTTAATCTATCATTACTCCATTTTAAATATAACGCAGAACGTTCTACAAATTCCGCGCTTAATAATTCGTGTTTATAATACCCACTATATCCTGTTTTCTTTAATATTTCTAAATAAACTTTACCAGAATCATGAAATAATCCTGCAAGTCTCAAATTAATATCTTCGGGTAAACCCATTATCATTTTAGATGTATGATTATCCAAAGTTAATTTATGGTTTGGGTTATTTTGAAAAAATTTATACTGTAACCCGACTTCAGGTATAATAAATATCATTAACCCCGACTTCCACAAATAATCTAATCCATTATCTGCATATTTCCCTATTAACAGTTTATCTAGTTCTGCAGTCCATCGTTCTTTACTAACATCTAAAATACGATGAGAATATTCTTTCATCTTTTTAAAAGTTTGTTCTTCAATTTTAAACCCTAATTGCCCTGCAAACCGACACGCGCGGAGCATTCTAAGTGGATCTTCTTTAAATCTTTCCGTAGCATTTCCAGTGGATCTAATAATTTTAGATTTTATATCATCCTGGCCTCCAAATGGATCAATTAAATGAAAATTATCAGTACGCAAGCACATTGCATTTATAGTAAAATCGCGCCTACTCAAATCAGCAGTAATATTACCGACAAATTCAACTTTTGGCTTTCTATTTCCCTTCTTATAAAATTCTTTTCTAAACGAAGCAATTTCTAGAACTTCGGATTTCGTTTTTGGGTCATCTTGATATTTCATTCCAAGAGTACCAAAACGCTTCCCAATATTTAGAGATTTTCTTCCAGATTCTTTAATGTGTGCCTCTATATCATCTGGTAATAATGGAGTACAAAAATCATAATCATTAAATGGTCTTTTTAAGATTAAATCTCGAACACAACCACCAACTAAATAAGAAGGATTAATTACTTCATGAACGATTCTACATATTTTTTTAGTGCGATTATCTATATCCATAATATAATTATGTAACGATATGTTTTTAAAGGTTAGCTAGGAATTAATTTACTGGGGTTAGATCCGCAATTCCGGCAGTGCAAAATCCGAGTTTTTAAACATGCTTTTCCCGTCTGATTTTCATCTAATATTTGAATAAAAGTGTCTTGAGACCCACATGCCTCGCATGCTTCAACCACGTTACTTCCCCATTTTAAAACAGTCTAAACGAGTACTAAATTCATCTTGAATTTCTTTAAGTTCGGCATGTCTTTTATTACAAGCTATCACGCCTTCATCGCGTCCTTTTTGTAATAACCATCGCGCCCATTCTAATTCTTTTGAAAATTGTCTATAAACAGCATTAAAGCTTTCTTTTTCTTTAACATATACGCCATAATAATTTGAATCAAGTTGGCAATTTACACAAAAAAATGTATAGAATGTTTTTAATTTTCCATGGTATCTATAATGATCCTCTACTTTTAAAGCGTCTTTTTTACAATTCGGGCAAACCCAACTTGCTTCGTGAGCATCGAATTGCTCATATTTTCCTTTTTTTTCTTCATTTGACATTTTAATCACTCCGTTTTGATTAATTTTAAATTTAATTTCATACTTTTTATTTCTAACTTTTGTCGTTCTTGTTTTAATTCAGCAATCTTAATATCGAGTTTTTGCGCTTCTTGTGTATTTATAATTATTTTATCTATTATAAATTCATCTGAACTTTGTTTCATTTTAAATCATCTCCTTATATAATTGAACACATTTTTGATATATTAAACTCATCTACGTCTTTATCTTTTAATAATTCTTCGACTCGTTTTAATAGTTTAAGCTTTGTTTTAACAAATTCGCTTTTTCGTTCATACAATTCCTTTTCTTTAGTACTAACATCTTTGCCATATTGAATCCAATAACTTTTCTTTGTTTTCATAATAATCATCTCTTTGTTGTAATATTTCCAACCGAATCAATATTTCCCGAAATATCTCCACATGTCATATTTCCAGTAATATCTACATTACCTCTAACATCCCCATTTACGGTAAGATTTCCTGAAATATCAACACTATTGCAATTTCCATTTATAATTATTTCTTTATCTTTAGTACAATCAATT
>Ga0222703_1000196_pt1 | contig 13850 bp, 33 predicted proteins | sample AntAcemetage1506_FD_179827 | JGI IMG/M metagenome (GOLD analysis project Ga0222703, IMG submission 179827) | Saline water microbial communities from Ace Lake, Antarctica - #1506 | ecosystem: Environmental > Aquatic > Non-marine Saline and Alkaline > Saline | place: Antarctica: Ace Lake...
CTTCATGTCAAATCCCTCATGGGTTTCTCGAACGCGATATGCTCGCCACGCTCCACTTCCGCGCGATACTTCTCTATCAGAACAAGACGCTCATCGCGCAGTTGGAGGTCGCCTTTGGAGCCCCGATACGCCCTGTGATCGCGGCCCCACTTTCGGAATGTCGCATGTTGGTTGCCCTTCATGGGTTGGCCTCGATAATCCCCTTCAGTTGGTCGATTGCCTTCTCTGCCCATTCTGCCTTGTCTACGATGATGTCCTTGGCGAATCTCTTTGTGCGGACGTGAAAGGCTAGTTTCGCGGGGTTTCGTCGTTCCAGTTGGTCTTCTATCCAGTCCTCGATGTCGTGCGTGTAGGCGTGGCACCACTTACAAAGGCATACCCCGTTCCGAATGTCCCAGCGGTATCGAGTCCCTCCGCGCCTGTGCATGTGGTGGGCGTGTAGCTCGCGGGGAGAAAGGCATATCTCGCACTTCTGCCCCAGCTTCACGGCCTTGCGCCAAAGAATGTCAGCCTCTTCGGATAGTTCGGTTGTCCTGCTCACGTCTTCTCTCCGCAGAAGGTGACAGCAACCCCCAACGCCGCCCACATGTCGCGTCTCATTCCGTACAGGGGTCCGGGTTGTGCCTTGGTGCCTATCTGCGGGGTCTTGCCTCCGCCGGTGGGCTCGAATCTGTCAATCAGGGCTTGTCGCACGTTTCCGTCCTTGGCGCGTGTGCTGTTACAGAGGTACATCTTGACATCCTTGCGGAACACGCGCTCGGTCTTTCGCCCCCACGCCTCGATGAACCGCCCTATCCACACGCACGTCTCGAATACCGACGCGCCTACCGGCATCCCGTAACAGGCGATCATCTCGTAGACCAACACCACGTCTTCCTGCTCGCTCCACTGCTTCAGACAGGTAAGCAATTCGTTGTTTTCGGAGATGTCGTGCGACACCACGACTCCGTTTGCATAGTACACAAACGCGCTTTGTGTCGTGCCTGGGTCAATCGCTAGTATGCTCATGTCGTGTTCTCCATTGCAGCGATCATGTCCCTCGCCCGCCGCATCGTCTTCTCGTTCCAGCCGTTCATGGTGTCACCTTCCCATCTACGGGCGGCTCGTCGGAGGCGTCGGGCGGTTCAATCAAGTCCCCCCAAGCGTCTTTCGCCTCTGCCATCGCCTCTATCATGGCTTGCGGAAAGAGCATCGTCGCCCCGGCGAACGCTTTTCGTAAGCGAGGAAGATGAAATGTCCGTTGATCGCCGCACAGATCGGACTCTGCCTGATTCGTAACTTCCAGAAGATTGATGCACAGGTCTGCAAGGTCGCTGTTGGTCGCTTTGGGATTGACGTAGATCATTTCGTGGTCTCCAGTGCGGCAAGGGATACGGCGCGGGGGAGAGTGTCGGCGTCGGCGGACTCGCATTCATCGAGTGATTTGTCAAAGATGCAAGAGGCCGTGCCGTCCGTGTGGCAGAAGGTGAAGGCCTCCCATCCCAAAGCAGCCATCTTCGCCACGACCAGCTTCATGCACTCCCATATCTCGGTATACCGTGGAACGACGCGCGCGACTCCCAAAGGATCGACGCCGATGGGGCGCCCCGGCCTCCACAATATCGCCGTCCACCCCATGACGTTCTCGGCCACTTTGGCGTCGATCTCTCTGTTGGTCAGGTCAGGCATTGGCGTTCTCCAGGGCATCGAGCAGGGCGTCGAACACGGTGGGGCCGTGTCCAAGGGCGGTATCGCTCATGTCGTTCTCCCAAATGATCCATTGGTACTCCAAAGACGCCCTGACGTTGCTTGAGCGATACAGCCGGACTTCCGGCCACTTCTTCTCCGCCTTGTCCAGCATCGCGCGGAGCAGTTCGGACTCGGCTTCGTGGTCGGTTCTGAATCCGCTGAGTACCCATTCGTCGCTTGATTTTTTCCACCGCTCCCGCCCCCATGCCTCGCCAACCGGGACGTGCCGGAACCGGGCCCAAGCCGAGTCCCACTCCACCCCGCCCAGCATATTGAACGCCCGAAGTAGCCTATCCATCAGAGTTTTCCTTTCCTCCAACGCAGTCCACGCACACCGGATCGCCGTCGATGATCTGTACGCAATCGGTACAGACGAACTCTAAGCACACGGAACAAACCATCCCCTCGGCGTACTCCCGAGGCGGCTTTCCACAAACCGCGCAGATTCGGGGGAAGTCTTTGTCCTTCTCCTCGCCCATCCGACAGAGTTCGTCAGCGAAGTCCCGGTAAACCAAAAACGCTACCGCATCGTCTCGGCGGAGGCTGCTCTTGAGTTCGCGAGACTTTTCCCGCGCCAACGCTTCTATGTCTTCCAGCGTTTTCTTGCGTTCGGCCTTGCGGATGTCCTTGGCGAACTCCTCCAGGCTTCGTTGCGTCTCGTTCGCGGCCATCCTGTCCTTGCGGACATGGCCCTGCATGATTCGAGTGTACGCCTTGTCGATGATGTCGTTGCTTTCGTTCATGGGGGTGTCCTCCCAGGGCTCTGCAAAATTGCCGCCATGTCCGCCGTCTGTTCTTCGCGGCTGCGTGTCACCCTCCTTGATCTCCTGTGCATCGCCCTTGGGCATCATGTCGATGGCCTGGCGGATTTGCTGTGCAGCACTGAATAGTGCGTCGTGAAAGTGTGGGTGTATGGCCGACGAGAGCCCCATAATCTCACAGACCTTCTCAAACGCATCCGCGATCAGGTTGTTGACTTCCTGCTCATTCATCGGTGTTCTCCCTAGAAGATGTTTCCGTCTTCATCTTGTTCCGGTGGGGCTTGCGGGGGGGCTTCTTGTGCCTGTCTGGGAAGCTGCCCCTTTCCAGCGATAAACGTCTTGCCGTTCTTGTCCTGCTTCGGCCAGCCAGCAAGCTCGTATTCGATACCATTAATCTTGATCCCGCCCGTGAACTGGGGCTGGTTCCCTGTCGCGTCTGCATTCTTGAACAGTGTGAATTGTAGCTCTTGATGTTCATACGCCATGATGATCTCCTAGAAAAAGTCTTCTTTGCCTTTCGGCGTCGGTGTGTCGGTGTCGCTCTCTTCTTGGCCTTCAGAAATGCAGAAAGTCTGCACAAGGGCATACTTCATCGCCGCGCTCATTGCCTTGTTTGATGCCTTGTCGGAGAAATCGGCCCCTTCGCCCATCGTCACCGCCGACACGCTACTCCCGTCCGGGGCGTAGAAGGTGTACTTGATGCGGGATGTGGTTGTATACATCTTTCCAACGACGTTCCATTGTTTTGTTTCTTTGTCATACTTGTGTCGGTCAACGATCTCCCGCTCGTAGTCCAAGACCTCCGGCACCGCGAACACGCCGTACTTGGCAAACAACTCCTGAATCCTCTCGCAGACCTGTTCGATTCCACGAAAGTTATAGTTCTGCATCGTGTTCTTGCCCGTCTTGGCGATTGTTCCTACTTCTGAGAGGATCGCCGCCATCGCTGTGTAAATGTCAGTCTTCTCTGGCATCGTCAGTCTCCTTCATATCTGCGATGAGAGCGGCCATGATGCTTTCTGCCTTTTCGGTTATATCGTAGACGGATCGCGCCCATGTCTCGGTAGCCTCTATATCTCCCGCCCGAATGGACGCCTCCCGGACCGATTGCGCCACAACCCAAGCCCGACGAAGTTCATGGTGCGGCCTCGCCGCCGAGTGGAGGAGTTGTGCGTGTGTGCGACATAAATAATGTGACCCATCTAGCCATGTGGTTTTGGCAAAACACTCTTTCCCGCAGACCTCACACTCGTACTGCGAAAGGGTCCAACTACGATCTTGCTTTGTCTCTGGAAGCGTCATCGTCAGTCTCCTTGGGGGCAGTGGCCTTGTTGGCTTCGTATGAAAACGTGGTGGATTCTGGTTCGTGAGACAAGTGCGTTCCAGGGAGCGCGAACTCGCCCAACACAGAAACCAACAGCTTGTTTTTCGTGGACACGGCCTCGGGGCAATACTTCAACGCGGCTTCGATAGCAACCTCTTCGTCGTCGATGATGATCTTGTCCTTGGCCGGTTGTTTCCTGAACTGAAGCCTTCCGTAAGGGGTTTGGACGTATCTCTGCTTCTTGCCTTCCAGCTCCATCCATACAGAAGCCCTTGTCTCTTTCCCGTGCTTCCACCATATAGCCTTTACTCTACGGTCAATGGCAGATAGTTCAGCTTCGGCGGCGGCGTGAATGGCGGTTTCCCTTGTGTCTCTGTCCGCAACGACTCCGGCCTTTTTCGCATCAAGGTCCAGAAGGTTCTTGCAAAGCCAATCCGCCAAGCTCTCTTCGCGCCTCTCCGGCACTTCCGCAAGTGATTCCTCTAAAGCCTTTTGGAATATATCTGGCGTTTCTGGCTGCGTCATCGTAGCTCTCCCTTGCTTGTTTGTCTTCGTGTTGAAGTCGTTGTTCGCGTTCTGACGTACTCATACCGTTCCCTTTCCGTGACAGGTCGGACAGGTGTCGTCGTCTTCGAGAATCCAGCGTTTTCCGCCGTTGAAGTTTTCGTCAGGGGTAATGCCTCTGGCGCAACAAACTTTCTCGCTCGGGACGGCGCCAACCCCGGAAGGGGACACCCACCACTCCACGTCAGTAGGCACCCGGAACTCCCCCGTCAGCTTCTTGCCTTTAGGGGGTTCGGGTTCGAGGTGCGCTTTGGCCTCGGCTTCGGTGGCAAGTCGCAGGCCCGGATCGTTCCTGTCCCTCTCATAGCACACCTCTCTAACACCAATGGAACACCACGCCAAGACTGCCCCGTCCACCCGGAACGCCTCCCCGCCAACCAGACCATCATATCTGATATACGCGACATCCGTACCGTAATTATCGACATACACCATGTACTTCGGGTACGTCTCTACGGGAGAGAGGCGGTCGGCGTAGTCCTCAAACCAGCCGCACACCAAATCCACCGTCTGACCATGTACGTCGCTGCGGTACTCGTCAACAATCTCTCGAATGATGTCTGCGACTTTCAATGCCTGATCTGGGTCTTTCTTCCAGTCCATGTCATTCTCCCTTATCCAGTTGACGTGCATAGCGAAGGTCGTTGGTGCGGAGGGCGCGCATTTCGTCGCGATTCCGCGAATATATTCTGGTGGTTATTTCGTCGTCTCGCTTACGCCACGCCTCCCTGCCCCTTTCGCAAGGCGTCCACAAAAGATCGAATGCTCCGCCCGCGCATCGCTGTTTGTGCAGAAACTTTACCGCGTCTTCCCAAGTTGTCATATCCATCTCCTTCAATTACTAGCAACTTACTAAAAGATACTAATTTAGTAGTTCAATGCGGGTGGGCAGCATCGAACTGCCTGAACGGGGGGTAGTCGGACCCTCGCCCACACAAGCACCCGCTTATAAGGCAGGAAGCGGAGGGACTCCATTCCACTCCGCCGACAAGGAACTGGGAATAACCCGCCTTGCCTTGTCCTGCCCTTGTTCACTTGTCAAGCACGGCCCAACGTGCGGAGCAGCCGCTGAAACTCGGGGGCGGCTCCGCCAGCCTGACCACGCCCTGTTCGACGGGAAGGCCGCAGTTATTGCCTGCCATGCCAGAAACGCGCTCAATGCCACTCGTTCCAAGATGCAAAACGCGAAAGCCAACAGCGTTGTCTGTCCGCTTACATCGCACCAGCACCGAGTTACTTTCTTTTTCCAACCACCACTCGACAACGGGCTCCGTCTCGTTCTCGTTGCGTAGTACATGCTTCATCGCGTCTCCTTTACTCTGTTAGGCCGATGCTTCGCCGTCGCGCAAGCGTCTTATCCGGCTGTCATCGGCATATTTCCACGCGAATATACTGAACACCAAACGCTAGGGCCTCCTGATGCGTATCCATGTACAGGTCGATCCTGTCTCCGGTGATAGCTCCGCCCCGATCTTCAACACGCACCGGCTCGTTGGCGTTGTAGCCCGGAATGCGAACCCAGGTTTTAAGGGGTATACTACGGGGTGCAGCAACAAACCTGTCCCCTTCTTGGATGACGTGGCCCGACGCTGTGACTCCATCACTGTATTCTCCGCAGCAGATTTCGCAAGAACAGTACGCCGTAACGCGCATAATCCTGTATTCGATGCCGTCTCCGCTCGCCACTTGCACCAAAAGCAGAATGATGATCGCGAACGCTACAAAAGAAGCGGCGATTACTATGTCAGAGGTCTTCATGGCCTCTCCTTGTTAGAACAATTCCGTGAACGCGCCAGCCGCCCAATAGAGCAGCATGAGCAAGACGGTGATTACGATGCTGGCAACGCCGCCGGCAAATCCGGTAGGCCCGCTCGCCGCCCGTCCGTTGAAGTCTCGCCAGAGCCCAACGAAAAGGCCAAGGATTATCTGCGACAGAATGAGAATTTGCCAAAATGTCTTCATGTTACCTTCTCCTTCTCGTGTTCGTCACAGATGCCGCATCGCGTAATACAGAAATCCGCCTTATCCAAGAGGCAAACGTCGCCCTGATTCCACCCCCAGTATTCACAATTCCCGCAGCACTTCTTCGGCATCCTGTCCCTGTAGCTATCGTCTCGGCTCTTTGCTTTGGCTGATTTGGTCATGTCGTTTCCTTGCCGTACTCTGGATGCTGCCCCTTCATGTGTCGCCCAAGGTTTTGGAAGTGTCGATTGCAGCAAGGGCACGTTCCTGAACCAATACGTTTCCTTGTTCTTCCTAGATGACCTTTGTATGCGCGTGCCCGCCGAGCTTCTGTGTCGGCGCGATCTTCGTGATCTTTTGCCTGATCCACCCAGAAGCTCCTGCTTCCTTCAAGATTTGATATTCGTGCCTTCAATCGCGCATTCTCGTTGTTGTTGGCATACCCCCATCCACTACGACAATAGGGACAGTTCCAGGTTCCACCAGCTTCCTGCTTTTCTGCACGGTATCTTGCCGTGATTGCGTAAATTCCACCACATTCTCCACAAACAATCGTCGTCAGAGTTGCTGTGGTGCCATAATCGACACCCCGCGCGGCCGTAACAACCTTTGTATCGCTCATCGTCCCATCTCCACTGCGTCTTCGATCTGGTTCTGAATGTTCTCGAATTGCTCCCGCGTTATCACCCTCCGAATGTCTACTCCGGGCATGTGTATCCACTCTACTCGCTGAAGGTCTACCTCTGCGTCTACCGGCGGGTCTACGCCGTCAGCCGAAGCAGGAGTTCCAGGGATGTAGTCCGAGTCCACGGCTACCCGGATCGTGATGTCCATTTCGTCGGAGCGCTTCATGGCGTCTCCTCGGTCTCGTACTGGTCGTGCCAGTTGAACCATTCTTCCCATGCAAGCTGTTCTCTTGGGAGAAACATTGGATCGGCGGATAGCGCGTTCAGAAGGAAGAATTGCAACTTCTGGTCATGTTCCGTAAGCCTTTTGGGATGTACGTTCAGCCCAAGCCGCTGTAGAACCTCGGACCAATACGCTTCTGTGATTGCGTCCATCGTTATCATGTGTCTAGTCCCTTCCGGGCAGCTTCGAGGGCGGCCTCTTCTGTGGAGTGGCAGCATTCGACCTCTGCCGAATACGCACCATTAACCCGCCCGTCAGGATAGACGTGCAAGGCGGCCCAATTGCTTCCCGGCGTTCCGTTCACGGGGTCGCTGCAAGCAAGATGGACAACGATGAACATCTCGACGCGATGGTCCTCCCCGAGCCACACGATCTCGCCACCAACACAAACTACGCCATCGGCGGTCGTGGGAAGTTTCTCCACCCTCTCCACCAGCCAGTCTATGTCACTGCGGGAGTTGGCGATGAAGTCCGCGTTATGCCCGGCCTCTTCGCTGGCTTTCCCGTGGTTTTCGTGCCACTCAAGCCACATAGACTTTACCTGCGCGATGATGCACCGAAGACCGTTCCATTTACGAATGATGCTTGGGGTTCCCTCTGCCCATTCCCACGGCCCTTCTGTCGCTGCCTTCGCGCGTGCTTTGATTTCAGATAATCGGGTCATTTCAGCACCAGCTTCCTTGCGGCGCGGAGAGCCTTGAGCATGGGGCGCGGGTCGTTGCTTTCTTCCCACTCCCGGTATGCTGACTCGTCCTGCGAACACTCGATGCCGCCCGAGACGAAAAGCGGACACCGATAACAATCCGGCATGTCAAAGGCCGGGCCGGTGTTCCTGACGCACAAAGCGCACGTCGTGTGGCCGAAGCAGAACTCAAGGTCGTCAAACAGCACCCTGCATTTCCATTTCTCGCATCCATGCCTCTTCAAGTTGCTCGGAAACGTCCCCCTGAATTTCAGGTACGCATGGTCGATTGCCGCCAAGTCGCCTTTTCTGGCCGCTTGCTCCGCGGTAATGGGGTAGAATTCTTGCTTCCAGCTTTTGATGCTCATTTCATATCCTTTCAATCCTGAAACGGTCTGTATGGGTAGAGAGCGCATTCGGGAGAGGAGCATCGTTTTACTTCCAAACGAATCCATCCCATACACTCCATGCAATGCGCTTTGATTCCTGTCGTCGGAGAGACCCCACGAAGCGCCTTAATGTATGCAGCACGGGAACTTACGGGCATTTCATCTACACGACAGATGATTCGCACCCCTGCCGTGGTACCTATAAGGTCTCGAAGTGCCTTAGAAATCAATTCTTCTGCCGATTTCCCTTGTGCAGCACGTCTGGCGGCGTGTGCCTTCTGGATGGGCGTCAGGTCAGCGGGGGCTGGATAGGCTGGGCCGCTGTTATCCATTGTCCTTCTCCACTGTGAGCGTTGCCTTGCGAACGCGGGCATCCTCTTCAATTGCCGCCCCCCACAATTGCCACATTCTGTCATTAACGTCCTCTAAAAGAGAGAGCTTGTCGTCTGTTGACATCTCCGGGTCAGAAGCGACGCTCTCCATAAGGTCTAGTATTTCCTTGAGGCTCATGTCAGTTCTCCACTACGATCTTTGCCTTGCGGACTCGGTATCGGAAGTTGCGTGACTCCAAATACCATAATTTCGTGTCGTTGCGCCAAATCCGCGCCTTCCTGCGAGAAGTCTCCGCCCTGATGATCTTCCACTGACGATTCTTGCCTGTCTTGCTCTTGCGTTGGACTACCCAACATGGAAGCACGTTATTCATGGCTGTCTCCTGCTATCAGTAAGAGGCAACACGCGCAGACGACCGTGCTGGCCAGACATACGATGGGACACGCCCACGACACGTCCTTGCAGGCTACTTTCAGGCCAACAGTAAAGCCCGTCAGCCCAAGGCACACACAAAACAATACGAGATGAATCACAATGGACGTGGTGATAATCATGTCAGTCTCCCATAAGAACACCCGCCCCCAGAGGTAGGGGGAGACCTCCAGGGGACGGGCTTAAGCGCAGGCCAGGGGAGACCCGCGCTGCGACGGACGAAGCCACTGCTCAAGGTAGAAATCGTCCGCCAGGGGGAAGGGACCAAGTTGGGAGCAATGGCTTTCATGTCACTCTTATCTTCGGTTCGTGTAGGTGTCCAGTTTGCGACTTTCTTTATTTTTCTTGGCCATCATCGCCGGGGTTATCTGGGAGAGGCCACCGATAAAGCCGTCCTTCTCGCCCATGTAGCATCCGTATAAACAGACAGGGCCATCGGCAGCCTCAAGCATAATGCGATACCCCTCATACCCTTCAACCGAATCGTCGAGTTCTTGCCAGCAGTCTCCGGGCTTTACTTCGTCAGGTTTTTCAGCAAGGATGTCCATTATTTACTTTCCCCGCTCATGTCTCTTTCCTTTCTTTTCTAAACGTCTACACCGTGCCTAGCGCAGAATAGGGGCTCGTCTGGAATGTCGTATTCATCAAACGGGATATGCCCCAGCCAATTAAGTTTGTTGTAGTAGCGGTGAACCCTCTGTAGGTCGCGTTCCTCCCAGCCCGCCTCTACATAGGCATTCTTCTTCATTGCGTCAAGCGGCTGATACCTCATCGCGTTTGGCAGAATCCCCCATTCCCTAACCTTTTCCAGCCGATACAACGCGTCCTCCAAGGTGTCCTTGAATCCGAACAGGACATAGATTCCGAAATCCCGCAACCCAGCCTTGCGCGCCGTCTCGACTGCGTTCGCCACGACGGATTCCTCGTTTGCGTGGTCAAAGGCGAAACGCACCTTGGGATGTCGAAGATGGGCGATCGTCTCTGCGTGCCATTGAGTGAACCGCCTTGCATCGAGCCCTTGGTTGAAGTCGCAGGCGGGAAAGGGCTTGAGGGATTCAATGACCTTGCTGAAATGAGAACGAGAGCATTCGAGAAGGTTGTTGTCGCAGAGTACCGGCGCGTGCTTCCACGTCTCTAGTTCAACAAACGCGCCCTCGATCTTCGGTACAGCACAGAACGCGCATTTGTTCGGGCATCCCCTTGTCGTGAAGGTTGCACAGGGATTGTGCATGGAGAGAACGTCGAAGTCCGCGGTGTCGTGAGCTTTTGCCCCAGAGAGCGGCCCCATGAGCTTGATTGCTGGCCCCCCACACACAACCGGGCCTTTGTGAGCATCCGCCGTCGCCTGCGCCTCTTCCAGCAGCCAGGTGAACGGCACAGAGAGATAGAGCCTATTGCCGCACGTCCACGACGCTATGCCTTTTCTCCACTGATACATTCTTTCCTTTCTGCGCACCGGCCCTACTACTGGGTTGCTGTGCTGTCGTTTCTTCCGCTGTCTAGCCCACAGAGATGGTCGAGCTGGCCGTAGACAGAGCCCCATTATCCCAGTTCGGGGTTGTCACTCGTCTGGGTACATAGTCTCTGTGACTGTCTTTCGCTTGATTAGCCGGGGACGATGTTATCGTGTACCCTGCGGAAGATATGTCTGCGGTTTCCCGCGTAGTGAGTAAAGCGCAGCAGTCGGGGGTTGAACCCGAACGTCTTAACTGCATGGCCCAAGGCTTATTTCCCCTCATGCGAGGGGTTGCTTGGGGCGTGTTCACCATGCTATGCCGCCCAAACGCGGCCTGCTGCGTAGTGAGTAAATGGTGCCAAGGATACGCTTGAAGCCCGTCGAGAGCCTCGGCAGCATGACGGAATGCCCACAGTGGCTTGGAAAGTAAAAGCGGCGGGCCGGAATCGAACCGACGACACATCCGGTCCCCGTAGGGTCCAGACGCTCTACCTACTGAGCTACACGCCGCGTAAGGTGCGCTGGGACTCCGTTGGGGAGTTTGTCGCCATGCCCTAGAGTCACGCGACACGGACGACACCAAGGAACTGTTGCATGACTTCCGGGAGGCTGCCGCCGAGCCGGTCGCGAGAGGCATTTGGTTCTTGGTCAGTCGCCCGCCGTGCCTTATCTGCACAGGCCAAGCGCATGAAAGACGGACTTCTTGCGAAGTCGTTGTTCGTAAAGATGGTGCTGGGGCCGGTCCTGCCCCGACTACAGCATGGATAGGCGTGTACCGACGCCTCGTTTTACTTCCTCCGCAGTTTCCTGCGGCTACCCGGATTGGCGCTGCTGGAAATCCTCCAGCACCTAACCGCAGCACTACCGACTTCGGCACGATTTTGCCGTTAGACGGACACCGGCCCGGTTCTCCATGCCTCGATTCGCGTGTCATATCGCCACGCCGCCCAGCACCATAAAAAAGACGACCCGGAAGAGCCTCCGCGAAGAAGCATGGTTCCGGGCCGTCAAGGTTCGATCGCGTTGTAATCGCGGAGACTCTCATATCACCTGAATTATAGCACAGCAGCACGGATAGTCAAGGGGAAAATAAACACGACCATGTGACCCGAAAATCCTGTCGACACCCTTTTTGACTCAATAATGGCCTATACCGGCCTTTATCATAGCGCCAATGGGGGTGGCGCCAACTTGCCGGTTTATCTGTCCGCACGCAACCTTAAACCCTTTGTTGATGCGGACATAGCATTGGCGCCGTTTGAGCCCATCGAATACATGCCACCACCCGGAGGTCCGGGCTCAGGGCCGAATTGTTATCCGGAATGTCTTGGTTTAAGATAGCGGCTAACTATGAGCGCAAGAGAAAGGGCGCGACTCGCCAATGCCGCGCCCTTCTCCAAGCTCAGTACGGGTACATGCCCGCAGACTTCTTACTACAGGCATTATCGGTTGCTTGCCCGAATTAAGCAAGTGCTATGTTCGGAGAGTCAAGGGGAAAATAATCATCCTTGCCTGCCTCGCCATGCCGGACCTGACCGCGCCTCGGCTCGCCCGACCCGACCTGGCCTTGCGGAACCTAGCCTGCCATGCCTATCCTTGACTGACCACAACCAGCCACAACTCGCCGTGCCTGCCTCGCCTCGCCGTACCAGGACTGACCAAAACTAGCCTGTCCTTGCCTGCCTAGCCTCACCACGACACACCTAGCCCCGGCGTACCAAGCCTCGCCTGCCATGCCTCGCAAGACCGGGACTTGCCCCGACTTGCCTGCCTAGATTGCATCTATCAGGCGGAACAACTCGGAGAAATGCTGGAGGTTCTTATACCGAAGCCGCCACGCCTTGACAGCACGCTTGGCACGATTCAAGACTTGCTCCAGATGCTCGTCATTCTCCACAACGTCCGTAATGTGATGATAGGACGCCTCTTCCTCGACAACGACGACAAAGGCCCGTGTAGGAGGAAAGTCCTCGGATTCAGAGCATACCACGATTGACCGCAGCAGGGCTCTCGCTTGATCTTCTCTGAACTTCCGCGAAGCCTCTGTATCGTCCCACTCGAAATATCCGTGGAGGATACTGCTTGGACTCTTAGCCTTTGCGACAATCTGGACGGGAAGGACTGACCCGCCGTGCTTTGCTCGGATAGAGTCGATCTCTTCTCCGACCTTCTGTGGGTCTCCGTGCATCCGTGCGCCTTCTCTGAATTGATATACCATCCTACTTGTCCTTTCTGGACACATGGAAGCGTCCATTCTGGCCGTTTCTCTGGGGTCGCCATTCACCAATCCCAATGCCGAAGCCAGCCGTCTCAAACAGATTCACAATCTGCTCTGCGGAGAGGACGTTGGCGTTATACCTGATGGGCAAGTCTACGTTCCATGTCTTGAACTCACCGCGATAGCGAATGTCTGCGGTCCCCATACCAATCCGAACCATATCCTCACGCATGGTCGGGATTCCGTCGATCTCGATAAGCTCCCCGTCGATATGGAACGCCCCTCGCGCCAGCACCTTCGTCACGCCGTCAACATGGGAGCAGGCATTGACAGCAGCGGCCTTGAAGGCGATGGTCGGGAAGCCAAATCGCCCCTTCTGAACAAGGGCGGGCGTCGGCTTTGCGGGCTTCTTGGACAGCCAATAGAGCGAGTCCGCGTAATTCTTCACGGGGTCTTTGGCTTCCTTGGCCTGCTTCGCCTTCTTCATCTGCTTCTCTAGCATCTGCGTCTTGGCCTTTTTCGACCATGCGTGGCAGATAAGCGGAGAGTCCCCCTCTAGGCGAATCGTGATGTTCCGAATGTTCATCGGGGGGATTTCGATACGTTCTTGTGTCAACTTCTTAGCCATGACAACCATCCCTTCTGCCATTACACGAATGACAAAAAACCCCGAATCGAGCAGGGTTGAAGGCAACCCGTTAGGGAATGCGCCTGCTCGTTCGGGGGGGTAGATGTCTTGGGGGTCGCCTTCATGCCAGCATTATACGCTGGCAAAGGTGTCCGGTTCTATTTCTTCTTCTTATCCGCGACATTGGCGAACTCATAACCGATGACCACCGCTCCAGCAGCAACCAAATCGGCAACGCGCTCCATCAAAGTAGCGACTTCTGCCTCCCTGCCGGTGAAGAAGATACCCAGAATAACGCCAATAGTCACAAGAAACTTGCGGCTCAAGATTCGATCTAGGAAGTCCTTAGCCATATTCCATCTCCTTCTTCATCTCTGATATTGCGTGTTCGATATGGAGTGTCGCCGATGCGACATTGGGGGTTATGGGGAGTCTGTTCGCGAAGTCCAACGCTTGAGATAGGC
>Ga0222703_1000201_pt1 | contig 13630 bp, 15 predicted proteins | sample AntAcemetage1506_FD_179827 | JGI IMG/M metagenome (GOLD analysis project Ga0222703, IMG submission 179827) | Saline water microbial communities from Ace Lake, Antarctica - #1506 | ecosystem: Environmental > Aquatic > Non-marine Saline and Alkaline > Saline | place: Antarctica: Ace Lake...
CGAGTCAATCACGGCTGTCGCACCCGCTACTGACCCGACTGGTTACCACTGGCGATACTGGGACTTTCCGGGTGACGATAATCGCCCAGATAAGACACAAGTGTTTTTGCTTGATTCGGACATAACAATAATTGCCACATACAAGAAGTGGGTAGCAGAGGATGCGGTAGCTATGTGGGTAGACAGCAAGCAGATACCATTCGCGGCAGCGACATTCAACGGGGCATTGTACATCAAGCGCCGCGACGAATCGCCTGCTACTTGGAACAACGCTATCCTGATAGACAACTCCAGCAGTGCAGGATACTCCAATCCAGGCATAGTGATGACTGATGATGGCCGGATAATTGTCACCGCATTGGATGGTGACGAGGCTACGGTGGATGCTGCCTACAAAACGTTCTATAGTGACGATATGGGAACCATCTGGACGGGACCTGTCTAAATGCTCAAGTATAAGAGGCCGGTCGCAAAACTTAGCTTAGCAACCAGACAAACTCCTCGTTACACCATAGAAAAGGGTGACGAGGGATGGTTCTATTATAACGACTTAGCAGAGATGGTCACTTCTGGCGCGATACAATGTTCTGTAATTCCAGACCACAGATACCCTGAATGGGATGAACCTCAGTCGCACTTTTGCGTGATAGATAATGGAAGTTTGAAAGGCTTGATTCTGCGACCAATTCCGGCGCGACCCAATATGGATCGCTTGCCTGGAGATGGATTCGAAGCTGGGACAGGTGAGGAATGGATTGAGAGTGTAGCAGATGACGGATTAGCAACACAACATACTCAAACAAAAATATGGCAACCAGCACCGGGGGGTACTGGTTATGGCCCAATTAAAGAAGATCCCGACAATCCGGGGCAATACCTTCAGGGTTCTTGGGCATTCTTCAAAACATCATCTACTAATGGTTGGTCACCTAATCCTTGGTTTAGAATAGACTTAAAACATGCAGCACCACTGGAAGAGTTAATAACATTTACTAAAGATGAGGCTGAGGCTACGGGGGGAAATGCAGAACGGCCCCATTATTGCATAGGTTTTGGCGCAGACGTTCTTTCTGACATAATGACACCAGTTCCTCCTCCATTTGCAGGTCTACGTCACGAATGGGCCCTAATGATTCCGCTAATCGGCAGTCCTTATCTTTACAAAAATGTTGTTGACCAACCAGATTGGTATGCCGATGATTGGCCCCGAGGTTTGATGCCATTACCTTGGACGGGCGGTTCTCTCTCGGAAGTGACACCACAAAAACTTGCCGAAGGGTTCACTTATCGAATAGGTGTAATTGGAAACTCTATATGTGTTTGGGAGGGAGACGGTTCTTTTGAGAGTGAAGGTTTTGCATATTATACAGTGCGAGATCGCTCTCAACCAGTTGTGGGATCGGGAGAGATTTGGGTCTGGGGTTGGCCTGGCCAATTAACAGTTACACCAATGAGTTATATGTTTGAAGCAGGCAGTCTTTGGCATGAGCCGTTTCGTGTTGGCACCAATGCTGGCAACAGATACTGGAAAGTTTGGGGTCAAACTCCGGGAGCTGGTTCGGGGTGTATCAATGGTGGCATCTATGTTGATGTCCACGATAGTACGATGGGCTGGGATCGCTATCAACAGTATGAGATTGAAATGTATCCATACGAATATCCCGAGGAACCAGCAGCAGACGACGAGGTAACTTACACAACACCATTTGTTGAAGGGGTGAGTTTGTGGCGGACTCCCGACCTCACCGACAATGGGCCATTGGCCTTTTATGAAATTGAAAGCACGTATCAAATAACAATGGCTGCTCAATTGGCACAACAGACTACGCAGTATTACCAAGTTGAAGTAGATAACCGGATGGCGATAGGCGATCCCGACGAAACCGGACTTAGTCCTACGCGAACGTGGACAATAGGTAAAGGTGTCAAAATAGAGGGTGGGTGGATTTGTGACGTAGACGGGGAAGAGATAGAATATTCGGTTGACTTGGGAGAGTACATTGTTGTGGATGCCCAACGCAACTCGCAGGTTGGCGTGTTTTCAGTCACTGATTTGCTAGGTCGACTTGCACTGGCTCAATGGGATGGAGGGCCACTTACGCTACGTGGGTTTAATGTTGCCGAAGCAATTCGGTTTCTGCTGGCCTGTTACGCTATTGGTCCAGATCAATATGATATTGAAGATACTGGTGCTGCATTACTGCCCAGCACAAACCTCAAAAATGTTAACTGGTCGTGGCCTGCTGGCACATCGATACTAGAGATTGTACGCGAGATTGCTGAGTTTGGTGGCCGAAACGCTGCACTTTGGTATGATGGCACAGACCACAAGATAAAGACGGGTTGTAGGTATTGCCGAACAAAGCGAACGGCTGCAAATTGGTATATGCACCAAGATAATGGTTGGTCATCTTCGGGATGTTTAGCTGCTGACATAGCCAGAACTGGGAACCCTAGTGGCGTCGATCTGGCAATTATAGCATCCGAGGCCGATGCTTCCGATATTTCAAGCATTTGGATTGCCACGAGTCTCGAAGTGTCTGTGGAGGCATTGCGCCCTCGCAGTTATGCTAATCGCATTACAGTAGTTGGAGAAACTACTGAGGGCAGAAAAATAGCAACGAACTATAGAAACGATGCTGCGCTATACGCACTGGAGGATGGCAGTTACGATCCTTACTACATAGGTTTTCCAATTACTCATGTAGAAAATGTCCCGAACCTGAAAACTACTGATGCTGTCAACCGACGACTTGTGGAATTGGCTCATGAGATGTGTACCTTTCCTATTTACATAACAGCCACCATTCCACTTTGCACATCACTAAAGCCTGGTATGGTGGTAGTAATCCAAGGAGGAAGATGGGCACATATAAATGGGGATTTCTTTAGAGTTACAGAGGTTCGACACGATTTCAAAGGTCCACAAACTATAATTCGAGGTCATCAAACTTGGGACTACGTGGCCGAAGTTTCGAGTATGAGTTCGAGTTCAAGTTCAAGTAGTTAGGTGCATTAATATGGAGTCACGAAACGTTGGAGAAATTTACCAGGGTGGCGTTGGAGAAATAGACCTCAACACTGAGTATCCATACTGGGCTTGGGCTGAACCCCACCCAGAACCATATTGGTATAACGATAACCAAGTGTACGCGGATGCAATTGATAGCATCAAGGATACTGACATTTGGCTCGTTTGGTACGAGGGGTTTGTCAATCCCAATCTGGACGTGCCGGTGTGGACGGAACACGCAAATGGCGTCATTGCTCACGGATGCACTGTCGGTGGCATCTTCAGCATTATCGACAATTTGCCTGCGGGCTGGCTCTATTACAGCATTGATCTGGCTGCTCTCGACAACTATGCAGGCACCATAGCCGAAACACGACTCCGGGTAAGTACCGATAGTGGAGGAGTCAATCAGGGAGCTTGCATAGCAATCTTCGATGGCACCTACCAGTTTGTGGCTTGGATCCGTTCTGACGGCTTGAACATAGACGGAGAGGTAGACGTACCGCTTAATATGAACCAGTGGCGGCGTGTGAGGCTAGAGGCAGACGGCACCGACTGCGAGCTGTTTGTGGATGGCGAGAGTGTGCAAACAGGGATATGGATGAACACTACCGCTGAGGAGAAAATTGTCTTCGGCTCTTACGTTCAACTCTAACCCTATACCACAGAAACTGACCTGAAGAGGCCAGCTCCTTGTGGGACAGTAGGCTGAATGCCGTACCGTCGTGGGGGGGTCGTTGTCGTTGCTGTTGCCGTTAGTATAGCAGAACACAGCAGGAAAGTCAAGGACTATGGCTTGCGCTTGGTGTTACAATGTATCGGGTGCTGGAAGTGGTACCAGTAACGGGACGTATAACCAGAATGGCGTTTACAATGTCAAGGAAGCCTATGAGATATTTGGTGGCGGTGTCTGGATATGGTGGGATGGTACCTACTGGGTAATATCGTCTACCAAGGGCGATGTTCCTACCCAACAAGTGTATCGTGATGATGGTGGTGCCTGTCCTGATAGTGGTACTTGGCAGCTAATGCCGTTGGGAACCGGCAATGCTCCGACTGTGGCTGAGTGTTCAAGCAGCTCTTCGTCGTCATTATCGTCATCATCGAGCAGCAGCAGTTCTGTAAGTTCAAGCTCTTCGTCTGTCTCAAGCTCTTCGTCGAGTTCGAGTTCTGAGTCGTCCTCGAGTAGCTCCAGTTCTAGTAGTAGTTTAAGCTCTAGCTCAAGCAGTAGCTCTTCGTCATCTTCGAGCAGCAGCTCGTCGTCGGAAAGCTCGCCATCTTCTTCAAGCAGCAGTAGTAGTAGCAGTAGTAGCTCATCGTCACTTAGTAGCAGTAGTAGCAGTAGTAGTTCATCATCATTCAGCAGTAGTTCGTCTAGTAGCAGCAGCAGTAGCTCATCTTCAAGCAGCTCATCCTCATTTTCAAGTAGTAGTAGTTCCAAAAGTTTGAAGGTGCGAATACCCACACAGGTCACAGTTGAGTTTGACTGGATGCGGGCCCGGTTGATGTTTCACTATGAGTTTAGCAGTTCGTCGAGTTCATCTAGTAGCTCCAGTTCGTCGAGCAGCAGCTCGTCGTCCAGTTCGTCGTCGTCAAGTAGTTCAAGCTCAGAATCCAGTAGCAGTTCGTCTTCTAGCAGTATGTCGTCGAGCAGCAGTTCAATGTCGTCAAGTTCGAGTAGTGCTTAGGTTTAGTTTGTAGTTAGTTGGGGTATATCCATATCAGGTAACAGAAGATAAAAAAGGAGAAGAGAAATGTATAAGGAAGAAAAAGAAGAGCACATCTTTGCAAATGAAACATTGTCGTGTTTAGACGTACTGTTGATGATTATTGCGGTTTTGATTGGTGTGTTTATTCTTATGTTCCCATTGATGAATCTGATGAATAAACTCGAACTCACTACCTGTACAATCGAGCGTGGTGTACTCGCTCAAGCAGTCAATGATGTATACCCAGAACAAAGCACCGACTTAACTGCCCGAGTTATTGAATGGAATAACGCCTTAGCACATAATCAATATTGGACTACTCGGCTATTCTCAAGCTGGTTTTTGAACTCTGGGTGGCTTGACTTGAAACCTATTCCTATGCCAAGAGTAAACTAGGTTTAGACTGGAATTGTGTGGGTATACTGTTATAGGTTGGGGGCGAGAATAGTTTCGATTGCAGTTAATGCCCGAAAGGGCACTCTGCAAAACGCGGGGGCAGTACCCGCCGCCTCCACCATACTTGACAAGGAGACCGTAAAATGTATTGTCGCATTTTGATATACAATGGCATTAGAGGTTGGAGTACAGGCGAGGATGGAATCCCTATTGCGGAGTTAGAATATCACGAAGATGTCATTTGGATCCAGCCAAGTGATATGGATGGGAATGGAGAATTTCTACTGTCAGTTGAGGAACTTATCGAAAAGGATAGGCGAAGAGAAGAAGAGTTGCAGCGGCAGCAAACTTGACAAGGAGACCGTAAAATGTTAGACTGGCAGGCACTAGCATTCAAGCAAGTAGAAAAGACCTGGGGAACTGAATACTGGCTAGTTAACTCCGAATACTACTGCTCGAAGATATTGACGATCAACCAGCATTGCGGAGGTAGCTACCACCATCACGAGAGTAAGGATGAGACGTTCCTATGTTTAAGCGGCGAGGCACATCTTCTGCTCGAACAAGACGAGGGCCACGCAGAGTTTCACAAGCTAGTGTCCGGCGGTTCAGTGCGTATTCCCCCCAATGCTTCTCACTTGTTGATTGGTGCCTCCGAGGAGCCGTGTGTGATATTGGAAGTTTCTACCCACCACGATGACAGCGATGTGGTGCGCCATTTTAGGATAGACGGACGAAGGAGTGAGCAATGATGTCAGGCGAATGGACAATAATAGGACCTTACAACATACCTGCGGGTAAAGTAGAAGAAGCAATGCGCCAAACATTCAAAGACAGGCATGGACAGCCAGATACTCTCGACGCAAGTATTATTGTTAAGTGGCAAACAGGGGAACGTGGGCAACCAGAAATTGCAGCAGGCTGGTATGGCGGTAAGGTTCTGCAATTGCCCGGAAGTGGCCGCGATGTATTTTGGTTGGCGCAAGATATGCTAATAGAAGACAGTGTTGATTTGCCAGCAAGTGCTTATCCTGTAGATAGAAATTGCCCAATAGCTAAAGATCCACTTGTTGAACCATACTCGCATTTAGACGAAAACGGCGATGTCCAGCTTTATCTCCATGTTCGTCGTGAGGAAGTGACCAATGATGCTGTGCCCTTGGTGTGACGGCGGAACAATTCTTCCTGACAAGCCTATCGTAGCTCACCTGGTCATTCTCGAATTTGATGACGGCACCGCTCATGTCCACTACCCTGCCGGTGACGATCCAGCTATAATGCGACTACTAACTTACCTTGGCAACGAAAGGCAAAAAGAAGACGATGGCAACCTCTCCTCTCTTTCACCCGAAGAGTCTGATTGAAGCACAACATCAAGCCGTAGGTGATTGCAAGGGTCTAACTATGCAGCAGCGGTGGGACGAAGAGACGCCAGTGTTTGCGAAGGCGATACTGTCTCATCTGCCCCAAATTGGTCTTGGGCCGCATGGCATCAATCAGATACTTGATTATGGTTGTGGCCCAGGTAGACTTGCTAAAGAGATATTGTTGCAAGCAGACAATACAAACCATGATATTGTAGTTTGGGGTGCAGATAATTCCCCAGAAATGCTTATGCAGGCCAATGAATATGTGGGGTCAATATCGCCATTTGAAACAACCTCAGGGGCATTTATTGATCGCTTTTCGACAGTAGAACCACAAGGAATGGCCCAATTTAGCCAACATTTTGATTTGTGTTATTTGGTTTACTGTCTCCAGCATATGCCTGCTATCGAAATCCGTGACGCACTCCGGCGTATTTGGACTTCCCTTGTGGATAATGGATTACTTTTCTATTGCAGTAGCGAGAACCGTATGGCAATGCGGTCAGACGAACAGGGTTTCTTCGACGACCGCTTCCTTGGCGTCGATCTGAAGTCCGAACTCTCGCGTTTCTTCGAGGAGATTGGCCCTGCAATTCCTGACGAGTTAATGAATGACGCTGTTCGCCACATGACCACCGGCGACCACGCTCATCCCGCTACTCTTTATCGCAAGAAGACAATTACTGGACACCTATTCAACGCAATGCCCGACAATCCAATCCCGGAGGTGGTGCTCCCAAAAGTAGGGCAGTGTCTGCCCGAACTTAACACCTGTGGAGAATGGGGCGATGAAGCCCCGTCGAAGAAGCAGGAACCTCACACGTGCGGGGAGACAACGAGAATATCCGACCCAGCACCGACAACGAGGAGACAACTCCCAAAAGTACCTGACAATGCAACCATTGTAGCTGAGAGTGTCGGCGAGCCTGTCATAAAACCAGAGTCGCACGTTCGTCAATCTAACGCCGATGCCAGGGCAGGCTCGCCGACCAAACTTATCCTTCAGCACCGACTCTCCCCTGGCGATATTCTGGTGATGTCGGCGGCTATCAGAGCACTACATACAGCCTACCCTGGCGAGTATCTAACAGATGTACGCAGTCCCTGCAATGCTATCTATGCCAACTCGCCGTACATAACACCACTCAACGAGGGCGATCCCGACGTTCGCACAATCGATATGCAGTACCCCGAGATACACAAGTCGGGTATGAGTGGACTACACTTTGCCGATGGTATGCGGCTATACTTAGCAGAGCAGATTGGCCGACCAATACCCACAAATGGTATCCAGCCCGAGATTTTCTTGACACCTGCCGAGAAGAAGTTATCAGTAGTCAAGAACGCTACTGGTATTGATCCCGGACCCTATGTTGTAATTGATGCTGGTGTTAAGACTGACTACTCACTGAAACAGTATCACTACTACCAAGAAGTAGTCGACTTGTTAGATAAAGAGCATATCCAGTGTATCCAGGTAGGTGTCAAAGCTCCTAGCCACATACACCCCGAACTTGAGGGTGTTATCGATATGGTGGGAAAGACGGATGATCACCGTCAGTTCTTTGCTCTAATAGACCAGGCCGATGTGGTAATCACTCCAGTCTCTTACCCAATGCACATAGCGGCAGCATTACGCAAACCCTGTGTTGTTGTGGCGCTAGGCCGCGAAGCTCCGCGTTGGGAATATTATCCAGACCATCAGTATCTAACCGTGAATGGATGTCTGGATTGCTGTCGGTATGATGGCTGCTGGAAGAATAGACTTGAGGACTGCGTGGATCTGGTTGATGGCATTCCTCACTGTAACAGTTTAATAGAACCAAAGGACATTGCAAGTGCAGTAATGCGCTATTACAAGGGCAATGTCATTCGTCCCAAGTCCAAGGAGGTCGACAGAAAACAGGTGAGGATCCCCAACGAAGTCATTATCAACACACTACGCATACTAAAACAGCACAACCCTGAAGACATGTACCTTGAGAATTATATGGGTCATATCCGCAAGCGTGGTGACGACTTCTACGACATCTACCACTTCATCTGGGAATGGGTGCCTCAGCACTACCCACGCAATGTGCTGGAGATTGGCACCTGGACCGGCAACTCACTGGCTCAACTTCTCTGTGCTTATATGGACTATTCTAACTTGGGGCACATAGTAACTTGCGACCTCTTTGACCAACCGCAGTCTTCACCAGAACAGGTCCGTGCGAGTTTGCAATCGCTCAACATACCGCAAGATGTGATCGACCGCATCCAGTTCTTGGAAGGCGACTCACATCAGCTTGTCCCACAGTTCTATGCTGCAAACCCGGAGGTCAAGTTCGATTGGATTCTCATTGACGGGGCTCACTATCCACCTGAGCTTCCACGTCAAGACTTGGAGAATGTAGCTCCAATGGTTGCAATGGGTGGGGTGCTGGTTATGGACGATCTGGCTCCTGACGGGATGAGTTTGCAGCCAGTGTGGGAAGAGTTCAAGGCACAGCATCAAGACGAGTTTGAGTGGTTTGAAAACTATGACGGAAAGGGAATAGGGTATGCCATCAGAAAGTAACAACTCCGCAAAGACTGATGAAATCTCGGAAGCAATTAGCGAGATAATACGAGAGGCTGCTTGTGAGCATTTTGGGGAACCAGAAGATGTGGAATTTCTGGGTACGGCTACTTGTAAGGTGGTGTATCCTGATCGTCTTATCAAGGTTCGTTATTCGGGCACCAGTGAAATTGACCTATGGGTTCATCGCCAGCTTGATAATGTTCCTCAAATTCTCAAGGTAGTTAAGCATAAGCATCATGATAAACTCTTGAAGTTTGTAGAGTGGTGGCCTGGTGAGCAATTTCCAGTTCACGGAAAGGATATAGTTGAACTGCCAGTGGAGCACTTTAGGATGTATGGGGAGTTTCTCAAGCGTTTGTCGTGGCGGGAATTGTATATCAAAGACGATTCGTGGAAGAATGTTATGTGGTCTCCCGAACGTAACGCTGTATGGAACTGCGATATACATAATATAGGGCGAAAACCAGGTATCTACACAGACATAATAGAACGGCGCACGACGCCTGAGCAGTTTGAGGCATTTAGCCAAGGATTTACTACTACCAAAGACGACCTTATGGAATTAGCATCGCACTATGGATCAGGGTTTTTGCAAGGGCGACATTATCAGTCTACGGACGTGGCTGATATTCATATTCCAGGCAAACGCTCTGCTTATCGGTTTGAGTTAATGGATATGCCGTCGCTTGCGGGAAAGCGCGTAGTTGATTTTGGTTGTGGGCGAGGGATGTGTTGCTTTGAGGCCGCAAAAAATGGAGCAGATTACGTGTTGGGCATAGATAATATCGGTGAGGCTCCTTATATGCTTAGCACATGGAGCAATGCGTTATCTGCTTATGCTGGGTTAAACGACCGCCTTCGCTTTCAACCCTTTGATCTGGATTCAGAGTGGAATATCTTTAATAGCTATATGCGCGACATGATGCCAGAAAACAAATGGGATGTTGTGTTCTGTTTCGCTGTGATTCGTCATCTGAAGAGTAGTATGCGGCTAATGGAGTACATTGACAAATCAACTGATTTGATGTACTTTGAAGGACAACTCAGCGAAAGCCGCGAACAGGTTGAAAACAAGATAAAGCAGACGACAACCTTTACAGATATAGAATATCTGGGCAATGCCAGTGAGCACGACAACGAATCCAAAGAAATAGTACGGCATCTATACCGCTGTTCGAGGTGAGTTATGGCAGACAATAAGAACAAACCGTCATCTTTTATGAGGCCCGGCGGTCAGGAAGTTACATTAGCGAATCTGGTCAGGAAATATATTAGCAGAGATGATTTTGTTTTTGTAGAAATCGGTGTATGGGCAGGGTTGACAGCACAGCATATGCTCCAAGAGTTTCCGCAGATGCTTTATTATGGCATTGATCCATACATAGGATTTTACAATGCTAGTCAACAGCTATGTGATGAGGCACATATACTTGCTGAAGAGCGTTTATCTCCATTCCTTAATGCTGAACTTCGGCTCAAACCATCAGTAGAAGCGGCTAAAGATTTTCCAGCATTGGCTATAGACTTGCTTTTTATTGATGCAAATCACCGCTATGAGTTTTGCTTGCAGGATATGCAAAGTTGGTGGCCCAAAACCAGGTGCATTATGGCGGGACATGATTTCGTAGGAGATGTAAGGCTGGCAGTCGAGGATTTTTGTAAAGAGATGGATGTTGTTTATGTGCGCGGTGAACCCAAAATGTGGTGGATAATCAAACCATGAAAACTGCTTATGTGATTGCAGCAAGTGATGGTGGATATGTAGTTGGATTAGCGGCAACTCTAAATAATCTTGATTACCATAATAACAAAACTGAATTGCACTGGATACATAGTGGAGATGAAACAGGTGCTCCAGACCCACTTACTCGTTCTCTGATAGAGACACTCGGTGACAATAGTGGGGGACTAGGCTTTGATGTTCGTACTGTTCTTATGAATGACCTTATTGAAAAGTGGCCTGAGGGTAAGGATAGGCGTAAGGGGTGGCAATATCGTTTCTATAAGTATAAGTATATTCAAAGCCTAGCTTCTGAATATGATGCTATTGCTGTTCTTTGTGGTGATGGACTTGTGATCAATTATATTGACCCCTATCTGGCGATGGTTGCTGATACCAAATATATGTTGACTGCTAATCATAGCTGGGCAGGAAGGGGACATATATTAGGATTAATCGAAAGTACCGCTGCTTCCCGAACGATAATTACCGATATTCCTCTAATGATTTGTCCTCGTTACTGGGCAGATGTGATTGATACGGTGTGGGAATTTGCTTTAGCTACTCAAAAGGGATGTACTGAGCTACATTCTCTAAATTATTCTGTTTGGAAGCATCAACGCGGCCTAGATTGTGTAATGTTAGCCGAAGCACAATGGATCTCTCACCACTTGTGGTATTGGAATATAGCGAAAACTCAATTTAATATAACGGGTAGCGATAAACCATATCATATATTTGTTGTTGATGATGGGGCAAGATTTCATCTTAACCATATTCATGGCAAGTGGTGGAATTACAACAATTGTGATGCCAAAATGGGCAATGGCAACGAGACGTTTGATCATAATGTGAAGATAGTACACAACGAATATTATAGGGCTTTGACCGAGGGAACAATTAAACTCGACTTTACAAAACATCCCCGGATAGAGGAGCAGATACAACCTTATGTCTAAGACAATAGCGGTTATCGGCAGCGAAGGTTTTGTCGGCAGTGCATTTTGCCGAATGGTGGAAGGATTCTACGGAGTAGAAAGGTGCGATCCAGCATTAGGATTATTAGGAACTGCTACCCAAGAGGAAGTTAACAAGTGTGACATGGGTGTTGTTTGTGTTCCAACACCAATGGCTGCTGATGGCTCTTGTAATACAACTACGGTAGAGACGGTTCTAAGCTGGCTTGACACACCACTCATTGTCATTAAGTCAACTGTGGCTCCAGGCACTACTGCGCGGCTTGTCGAAGAGACAAACAAGCCAATCATCTTCAGTCCCGAACACACAAGTGGCCGCAAGTTTTTCCTTCCTTACGAAGCTGCTGGTGGTTCTGATATGAAGGTGCCGCCAATGGTTGTTGCTGGTGGGATGCCTTGGCTTTGCCAAGAGTACTTTGATCTTCTCATACCGATACTGGGTTCCGAGAAGCAGTATGTGGCTTTATCTTCTACCGAAGCCGAACTCACCAAATATATGTCCAATTTCTATGGTGGTATGGCCGTGACCTTCGCCAACGAAATGTACGAGATCTGCAAGGTTCTTGGTGCCGATTGGTACAAGGTGTGGAGTGCTTGGGGACTCGATCCAAAGATGCCTACATTCTACACTGCGGTATTTCCTGAAGACCGTGGATTTGGGGGGACATGCTTACCCAAAGACATCAATGCTTTAGCCGCAGCAGCAAAAGAAGCAGGCTACGATGCGCCATTCGTCAACGCAGTCCTCCGCTCGAATGAGCAGTTTCGCGGAGATGAATAGCTCTAATTTCGTTGAGTGTCGTTGCCGTTTGCCGTTCATTGCGCTAGCAAGGTCGTTGCCGTTCGGAAGTGCAAGTCGTTGCGAGGTGCAAGCTGAGGCTGTCCACGCTACGCTGGGGTGTTGGGGTGGAGCGGGTGGTGGCGTGGGGTTGTAGTGTGGTCAGGCGAAGCGCACTATGGAGGCTGTAAACAATGCCAGAACTATTTGAACCGTGGAAAGACCCCGAAGACAGAAAACTCGTAGACCTGATCGATGACGACACCAAACGCGTGTTGCTTTTCTTCTGGCACGGTTTGGGGGATGCCATTATGTTCCAGGAGCCGCTTCGGGCCTTGCGAGAGCAGTTTCCTGATGTGCAGTTTGACATTACTGTGGAGGAGGGCTTAGGTCAAGAAGTTATATTGCCTGGTGCCGTGTGCATTAAGGATGGCGATTTCAGCGATTCACGCTTTGATGTGTACGACTTCATCTGCCAGATCAATATGCCAATGTCGGAAGCGCAAGACGAGTATACAAAGGCTGAGTGGTGTTGCATTACGGAGCTTGGCATTGAGCCGGTTTCAGGACACCCTCAACCTCCCGATATGATGACTAAAGGGTTGGTGGCTGTTCACTTCCACCTAACAGCTCTTCCTGACTCTGGAAACGTTCCTGAAGATGTCGCACAGCAGATATGGGTTGAGATCGCTGCCGCCGATTATATTCCTATGGAGACGTTAATTCAGCACAAGTGGCACAATCCAGCCAACGAACGATATGACATCTGCCGTCGCCACATTCGCGAGTGGCCTGCCGACATTTACACCTTGGCTACATTACTGTCCTCCTGCAAAGCCTATATCGGTTCCGCTGGAGGCAATTTCCACTTGGCATTGACAGTTCTGCCACCAGAGCGTATAATGGTACTGGAACGGGATTTCACCGCACCGATGTATACACATGAACCCGTCACCCGGGTAAATATAAAGGAGTATGAAAATGGAACGGTCGAAAAATGGTTACGTGGTCTGTGCTGACATTCGGTACCTACCCGAACTTGTTGGCAATCTAAACAGTCTAAGTATGATAGGGAATGAAGAAGATATACTGGTCTTTGGTAGAGAT
>Ga0222703_1000218_pt1 | contig 13132 bp, 30 predicted proteins | sample AntAcemetage1506_FD_179827 | JGI IMG/M metagenome (GOLD analysis project Ga0222703, IMG submission 179827) | Saline water microbial communities from Ace Lake, Antarctica - #1506 | ecosystem: Environmental > Aquatic > Non-marine Saline and Alkaline > Saline | place: Antarctica: Ace Lake...
GCTGGTAAATATACAATTTTCAAAAAACACGATGGTGAGGTAGTATTTCAAATTGATACACCGATAGGAGCTGTTTACACTAGGAAAGGTTATGCATTTAGAGTTTATGATGTTACAAATGCTAAATATCTTTCATCTATTCATGATGGAACACATGGAGTTATTGAAACTAGTTCTGGAGACTTATATATAAAAACAGCCAGTAATGATGTTATGCTATACGACGAAAATTTAAGCATACAAAGAGGTAGAGTATTAAGATTATATAATCCAGCTAATACTGCTTATGGATATCTTAGTGTTAGTTCTGGTAATGACTTTTTTATAATTCCATCAGCTAATGGAAACTCAATTGTACTTGGGAAAATGCCTCGTCGTAATCATAGTGCTAATACTTATGTAGATTCACACATACAAAGTGGATGGGGATATATACAGGGTAATTTATCAAGGAGTGTCCTTGGTTCTGTAACTTTTCCTAAAGCATATTCATCTGACAATGTAAGGGTTATGCTTTGTCTTATAGGTGCTAGAGCATCGACTAATGGAGTACCATCAGACGAAGGAGACTTTACTACATATGCAACTGAAATAGATATAATGGCATATGCTACTACTAATGCTGGTTTCTCATTTACTTTAAATCATCCTGATACAACAACTAGTTTAATTTATTATGGTTATTCTTGGATAGCTATTGGGCCAATTTAAAAATTAATTAAATAAAATAAGAAAATCTATGAAGATTCTAAAAAATGAGGTTTATAAAAACCAAGAAGGCGGAAATGTTTATCTTTCTGCTGAGCAAGAAAAGGCTAAAAAGCCAGCAGATACACTTACAGTACTTGAAGGATTATTAAAATACGGTGAATATGAAAGTGGAGCTGAAATTTTACAAGCGGCAGAAGTTAAAGAAAAATTAAAATTAAATGATGGGTACATTAAATTAGAAGATGCAGATTTTAATTTTATTAAAAGTAAAGCTGAAAATTATCAACCATTATTAAAGTCAGGCTTAGTATTTTCTAAATTTTATAAAGCTTTAAATTCACCTTTAACAGAAGAAGCGTACAATAAAATTCAAGAAGAGCAAAATTCAGACGAGGGAAGTGGTGATACTCATAAACAAGAAATCGATGTTGTCCCAGAAGAGCAAGTTCAAAAAGGAGAAACTGCTGATAGCTTTGGTAAAGAAATTAAATAATAAATATGGATTTTGAAAAATTTGTTATTGAAAAGTTAGGCAAAATAGAACGCCATGTAGAAAAAACTAATGGTAGTATTGCTAGTGTACAAAAAGAATTAAACGATCATGAGCTTGAAAATACTATTGATCTTACTAAGTTAAAACTTAGATCTGGATTTGCTTTTTGGGCCATGCCAATATTATTTGGAACATTATGTTCTATTGTTACTTATAATTTAGTAAGATAATTATGCAAGAACGATATCATCACATAGCACATTGTAAGGAAATCTTTGTTGTTAAAGGTGAATTTGTTGAAAAAGGACAAAGAATCGCTACTGTCGGAAACACCGGTAAATCTACATCAGCCCATGTTCATTGGGAAATTCATAAACAAAAACCAACAAGTTGGACAACATACACGAAGGGATTAATTAAATTAGCGATACAAGACAAATATTATAATCCTCAATATGTGATTGATACCTATGGCGCTATCCTTCCATTAAAAGATAGTAGGGTTACTGGATATGATTGGCTTGATTCTGTATATGATAATAAAGGACAATTTTTATATTATCATCCTGGTTGGGACGAAAATATTGGAGCTAAAAATGATGATGAAGGAATGGACTTAGTAGCACCAGAGGCTGGAGAAATAGTTTATATGAATTTAGGGTATTGCTCCGGGTGGGGTAATCACTTTTTTATAAAAATTAACGATAACAAACTTATGCCAAATCAAGTAGATGAATTGAAAAAATATACTGATACTAAAATCGCAGCATTAAAGGAAGAAATTTTAAAAGTTTACGACAAGAAAATTAATAAATTAAAGAATCGTAAATGGGGGGCCACTAAAATAAAGAGTTGGTGGAAGAAGGAAAAGAAGGTTTTAAAGAAATCTAAAAAGTAATTATAAATAATATGGATTTAGTAATTTATCAAGCAATCGCAGCAGGTCTTTGTGGAGGAATCACAGAAGTATTTAAAAAAGCAGGATTAGACTCAAAATTTGCCCCTCTAAGCTCACTAATTATTGGATTGATACTTGGAGCCACTATTTGCTATTTAGACGCAGAAATCAATGTTTTGAATGGAATTATAGGGGGTCTGATGGCAGGCCTAGGTGCTTCAGGCTTATATAGTGGGACAGTTAAACCATTATTAAGCAAAAAGGCGTCATAAACGCTTTTATCTAAAAATTAATTAGTCAATATGACTAATGAACCATTTCCAGTAAACAAGTTTATCCTTGGAATAGGAATAGGTCTCGTAACATCCATAGTAGCTTTAAGGCTACTGGGTGTTCTTGGTTATTAAGATTTATTTAACTTAGAATCGTCAATAGCTTTTCTAATGATAATTTTAATTAACCAAATACTTCCTAAAGATAAAACGCAAAATATCCAATAGATGATGTTCTCTACTAGGCGCATGTTGTTTTTAAGGTCGGCTTTACTTGAGTCAGTTTTCATAGTTTTTTGATATTACTTTTATAATAATTTATAATAACTTCTTTTGCGTCCTCAAAAGAATAACATATCCAAGTTAAATAGCCCTGTTCTTTTAGAGCTTCTAAATATTTAGTTTGGTTTTTGTTCGGTTTATTTCTTCCAAACTTCATTTCTATAAATAGCCCAAAATAACCTCCTTTTACTACTGGGAGGAATATATCTGGTACTCCGGGTTTGACTCCTTCGGCTTTTAATTTAATAGCTGTGCCTATATGTCTTTTACCTCCATTCGCAACCGCAAACATTAATTCTATTCCTGGATATTTATTTTTACTAAGATTGGCCCAACTAAAAAGTGCTACTTGTTCATTGTGCTCGCTCATAAATCTTTTGCTAATTTTTCTATTTGGTTAGCAGTTAATTTAATAATTTTTTCTAGCGCACTAATATTATCCTCAATATTTTTCTTTATTTGAAGTCCTTTTGGATCTGGTGATCCGTTAGAACCTAATAACCTCATGTTAACTAGTCTTAAATTAGCCATTAAAGTAATTTTTTCTAATCTAAGCTTCCTTAATAATTCTTGTTGAAGTCCTAAATCTTCATAATCATCATCAAGATTGTCTTGTCTCTTTTTTTCATCTTCCATAAGTTTTTTTGGTAAATTTTTAAAATCTATTTTATCTTTAATCATGTTATTCTTTAGTTGATAAGCCCATAACTTTTCTTTGATCCTTATTTACCTTGTGGATTATTTCATTTATTCTAGCCTCAAATCCTGCCTTATAAGTCTCCCTTAGCTTAGAGGAAATGAATTGTTTAATATATGGATTAGCAATAGCACCGCCCTCCTCACTTCTCCAATATACTTCTCCAAATTTATCATCAAACTCTTTTTTTACTTCTTTAATCTTTTTTTCTAGCATATTATTTATATAAATCTTAATCTTTTATCTGCCTCTTTGCAGGCATTTATTCCTTCTTGCCGTCCCGCCTTATAAGCTTCTTCTAGCTGTTTAGAGATAAATTCCTGTAAGTCTATTAGCTTAGCACTAACAAATTCCTCATTATTAAGGCTCTTTATTTTAATGTCTTTATCGGTGAATCTTTCTTTTACTTCCTTCTCCGCTTTCTTTTGTATTTCGCTTAACATATGTTTATTCTTCTTATTTTCATAAGTTAGTTGATTAACCTATGTTTGTCTATAATTAAAAGTGGTGGATGAGTTTTAAAAGGGAACCCATCCGGCAAAACCCTCAGCAGTTACATAATTCACCTCCAGTGATTTCTCCTTCGGAGATGAGATTCGTTCTGCTTCCTCAAGTCTTCAGATACCCCCCTGAAGTCAGTGCATAGTTGGCCAGCTACCGCCCTTGAGCAATGCTTGCAGTACTTGCACTCACGACATGGATTAGTAGTAGAGTGTTGCCAATGATTCATTTTCCCTTGGGCTTTTTTGTCGACCACTTGAACTTCCTTGGAGTGAGAACACATCTTGGATTGAGCGCGCCGTGCATAGTGATAGCTGAAACCTTAGCACGAATTTCAGTCATGGCCTCGCCTCTAACAGCGAGCTTACAGTTCGGGCAATATAGCCAGAGGATCATGGCGATCTCCTCATGATCTTGTGTGCGAACCAAGCCATGAAGATGGTGATGAGGATGAACAGCGGACGAAGTAGTGGATACATGGAAAATACTCCTATCAACCAAACATCAAGTTCGGTATTCCAGATTGCATTCATGTCTTGTCTCCTTGTGTGCTGATAACGAGGCTGGATTAATAGACCCAATATTACCACCACCTAAGTGATGAAAATTACTATCAATCCAAGCCACCATATCAATACACTACTATTTAAAGTTTAATATCGCATTATCTCCGTAAATTTCTATAGCAGCAGAATCATATGCCTTAGCTGCCTCTATTTCATCATTGAAAGATCCAAGATAAGTTCGTTTATTTTTATGTCTTATTTCAGACTGCCATTTTTTGTTTGTTTTATGCCAACAAACTCCTTTATATTTAGATTTTCCCCATCCACCTAGAATATTTTGTTTAGAACAATTTATGTGACGACCTTTTTTTATGCAATCATGAACATTCTCTTTTTGAGTTCCAATGAATAGATGATCTGGGTTTACACAACTAGTATTATCGCAAGTATGGCATACGCACATTCCTGTTGGAATTTTACCTTTATAAATTGAATAAGAATAACGATGTGCTTGATACGTCTTACCATCTTCAAATCTTCCATAACCATTCTCATACATTCCAGTATCTGTATCGTGATGATAATCTACTCTTAATAAATTCTTTCTTTGTGCCATATTTATCCTATTATTTTAACTTCTCTTGTTGTTTAGATAGGCAAATTCTCCGTGTAATACATCGGCCTCTTTGTCATATGCCATAGCCGCTTCTTTTTCAATTTTAAAATATCCTATATGTTTCATTTTTTTATTAGCATAAATTCTTGTATACCATTTTTTCTTTTCTTTGTTCCATGACACTCCTTTGTATTTAGATGTTTTTCCTCTTGGAGGTAAATTATAACTAGATTCAGTCGGAGAGCATATTCTTAAATTTTCTTTTCTATTATCTAATGTGTCTCTATTTATGTGATCAACATACATTTTTTTCTTAGGATTCATTAATAGTTCATGCATCCTAAATTTAACGCTTTTTATGTTTGTTCTGGCATAACCACAGCTTTTGCAAGTCTTATGATAATGCCATTTATATCTACTTAACCAATGAAAATCTTCTTCATCAATAATAGTTTTTTTACCTTGAGTTAATTCAATATATCTCATATTTTTAACTTATTACTTCTACTTTAACATTTTTTCTTCCCCATTGTAAGGCTCTCTGTGTGTCTTTTCCGAAGTAAACATCAACATTCTCTGAGTACCTAGAGTTCATTCGGTCTAATACTACAGCCTCTCCGTAACCTTCTACATAAACCTTAGTCCCTAGTGGGAAAGCATTGCTAGCTACGATTTTAGTTCCCTCTTGGTATAATTTACAGATGTCATCTCCTGTTGCTGAGATACACGGACTAGAATCTGTTTGAGCCACTTCACTTGTATAAGCTGATGTTTCTCTGTAAGTTCCAGCGTCTGCTTGTGGCTCTTCTGGCATTTCAAGTATAGTAGGATTTTCTAATTCTTCCAAATCTTCTGGGTAAGGAGCGCAACTTTTACATTCATTTGATAACCAATCATAATTTATAATATAGATTATCCCAATATTATAGATAATAAGTGTTAATGGGATAATTAGCATTATTTTCAATGCTCTTAATAATTTAGGACTTAGTGTGTCCTTTTTCTTTTTAACTTTCTTTTTAGTCTTTGGTTTAAGAAGTGGCTTTTCTTCTTGTTGTGTGTTTTCCATTTTTTTTGTTTTTAATTTTTTATATTTATTTTCTATGTAGTCTTTTATGACATTTCCTACAAAGCCATATTACTTTTAAAAGATATTTATAATCTATGTGGTGTGCTTCTAGGTTTTTTGTTGCCCCACATAAGAAACAATTAGATTCTTTTTTTAATTCCTTTTTTTTCAAAGCTCTATGTAAGGCTTGCTGTGCCTTTATTTTTAATTTATTTTTTATCCTAGATAATTTTTGTGAAGTTTTAGCTGATCTAGTTTTTCTCCACTTGTTTTGATATTCTCTATTACATTTTTTACAATGGCCAGCTAATCCGTCAAGTTTTATTTTATTAATAGTAAATTTATCGATGCCTTTTCTTTTTTTACATTTTGAGCAAATTTTAGTTTTCATATTTTTTTTGCTATTTTTAAGTATGATTTTACTTCCTCTACTGATCCAAATTCTGTGTAGATTGTTGCTAGACATCTTTTTATGTCATATCCAGTTTTCTCATTTAATTTAACAGCAATTTGAGTTACATGCGAAAACCTCGCTCTCTTTAGTTCTGTTTTTAATAATCTAATTAATCTTTTTTCTTCTTCTTTTGTAAACCAATGTTGTTTTTTTGTCCTCCCCATATTATTTATTTTTAATTATATTTATTCAAGCCTGTCCTGCGAGTAAATCCAATGCTTATCTAATCTACAAGCAGGAACAGGTTAGAAATTACATTATAGGCATGCCTTGTTGAGGCGCTGCTTTCTTATCTTCTTTTTCTTCTGGTAAGTCTGTGATAACTGCTTCTGTAGTTAAAATTAATGAAGCGATAGATGTAGCGTTTTCTAATGCAGATCGAGTAACTTTAGTTGGATCAATAATTCCAGCAACTACTAAATCTTCATAGCGATCTTCTTTGGCATTATACCCCTCATTGTTTGGTAATTTTTTAACCTCATCTATTACTACAGCGCCTTCTTTACCGGCATTATTAGCAATTTGTCTTAATGGTTCTTCAATAGCCCGGCGTAAAATATCTACTCCAATTTCTTCTTCGCCTTCGATTTCTAAATCATTTAAAGCTTTAGATGCCCTAATTAATGCTACGCCACCACCTACTACAATTCCTTCTTCAACGGCTGCCTTAGTAGCTGATAGAGCGTCTTCAATTCTATGCTTCTTTTCTTCCATTTCAGTTTCAGTAGCAGCACCAACTTTTAAAACAGCTACTCCACCAGTTAATTTAGCTAAGCGTTCTTTTAGCTTTTCTTTATCAAAGTCAGTTTCACAAAGTTCAATCTCTTTTTTAATTTGAGAAATTCTTTCATCTAGTTTTGCTTTATCACCTTTGCCTTCAATAATAGTAGTATTATCTTTAGTAGATTTTACCTTACTAGCTTGACCCAAATCTTCTAATTCTACATTTTCTAATTTTAAGCCTACTTCTTCAGAAATTACTTTAGCGCCTGTAATAATTGCTAAATCTTCTAGCATTTCTTTGCGATTATCACCAAAGCCCGGAGCTTTAATAGCTAAACCGTAAAATACTCCTTTTAGCTTATTAATTACTAATGTTGATAAAGCACCGCCCTCAACATTTTCGGCAATAATTACTAATTCTTTTTTGCCACTTTGAGTAACTTTTTCTAATAAAGGAACTAACTCTTGAATAGCTGTAATTTTTTTATCAGTTATTAAGATATAAGGACTTTCAATAACAGCTTCCATTCTTTGTGGGTTTGTGATCATGTAAGGAGAAATATAACCTTTGTCATATTGTAATCCATCTACTTTTTCTTTAGTAATTCCAAAGCTTTTAGACTCTTCTACAGTAACGACACCGTCATCACCAACTTCGTCCATTGCTTCTGCAATTACTTTTCCAATTTCTGGATCATTAGCAGAGATAGAAGCGATTTGTGTTTTCTCTTCCTTAGATGTTACCTTAGTTGAAAGGCTTTTTAATTCATCAATAATTATTTTAGTGGCTTTTTCAATGCCTCTTTTTAATCCCATTGGGTTAGCACCGGCAGCCACATTCTTTAATCCTTCGTTAACAATTGATTGAGCCAGTACAGTAGCCGTAGTAGTTCCATCACCAGCAATGTCATTTGTCTTGCTTGCAACTTCTTTTACTAGTTCTGCTCCTACATTCTCATTTTTATCTTCTAAGCTAATTTCTCTTGCTACTGTTACCCCGTCTTTAGTTATCATAGGAGAGCCAAAACCGCGGTCTATGACTACATTTCTTCCTTTTGGGCCTAAAGTAGTTTTTGTTGCATTAGCTAGTTTATTAACACCAGCTCTTATTGATTCTCGCGCTTCTTCACTAAAAATAATTTTTTTAGACATGTTTTTTAATTAATTTATTATTAAATTTTATATCGTAATGAGTATGGCATTTAGCACATAATCTCATCCAATCTGAAATATCTCTCTTATATTTATGATCTTTATTAGCCCATTGAATCATATTTTTATTGTCGCTTTCTAAACCACATTTTTCGCATTTATTTGGTCTACCTAATACTCTTTTAATCCAACCATGAATAGCACCATATCCTGCATTATCTCCTTTCCAAAGGTAATGTTTTTCTTCACAACATTTACCAATTCTGCTTAAACTTATTTTTTCCTTTGTTTCTTTAGTATGTTTTTTGCCTAAACGAGAGGGAGCTTGTAATTTTCTTTTTTGTCTTATTATTTCTTTTGTTTCTTCAGAATGTTTTTTCCCATAAAATGGATTTTCTTTACCAAATCTATGAGTTATTGGTGGGCTTATTCCTTTTTTAATAAGAGTTGCTTTAATCTTTTCGTTGACTTCGCTTGGTCTATTTTTTGCTTGTTCCTTAGTCGCACAAGAATGACACCTTGTTGACCTTGGATCAATTTTTTCATTACATGAGATACATTTATTATCTCCTATAACTATTTAATTAATGCTAATACTTCGTCGCTTTTTAAAAGCTTGTACTTTTCTTTTTCTATTTCTACATCTTCTCCAGAGTATTTTCCGAATAAGACTTTATCGCCTTTGTTAACTCCTAACTTTTCAATATTTTCGTGATCCCCAAGAGCAATTATTTCGCCCTCTGATTGTTTTTGTCTGTCTGCGTCCTCCGGGATAAAAATTCCGGCTTCAGTTTTTTCTTTTTCAGCGTCAGGCTTAACTAATGCCCTGTCGCCCAATGGTTGTAGTTCCATAATTATTTACTTAATTTATTAATTGCTTTTTTATAACTTTGGCTAACTGCTTGTGGTGTACGATTAATGATATTTCCAATCTCCTCTAAGGTTTTATCTTCACAAAACTTCCACCAAAGGATCATGCGCTCTTGGTATGTCAACTTTACTTTAAATTCCCTCAAGAATTGTCTAATCATCGTTTCATCAAATTTGTATGTTTCCATAATTATTACATTAATTTATCTAAATACTTTTGTCCGATTTGTAGCATTTGCTTTGTTCTCCATTCATTAAACCCTTCTCCTTTTTTATCTATTGCAGTCATATAATATCTAAGCATACGATTATAAAGCATTTTAGTTGGAGACTTAGTTTCCATTTCAGCTTCCTTGTCTGGAATATCTTCTACTTGTATTTCATTCGGACTAAATAATACCCAACCAACCTTCATTTTATTATCTAATAAGATATTAATTTCTTCTTTAGTAAGTTCCGGTGTTGCAAATTTTAAAGTCACTGATCCATCATTTTTTAAAGTAGGAACCATCATGTGGCCTTCTAATTGAAATGCTTTAGTTTCCATATTATTTAGAATAAGAACTTACTAATGTTTTTTGCCAAATTTTAACTCCGGCAATTCTTTTTACTCCTGCGTTTACTGCTTTACGAACAAGCTTCTCATCTACTGTTTTATATTCAATAGGAACTTTTTCACTATCAATTATTTCAAATTTTGCAACTTGCTTAGTTACTATTTTTGAATTTTCAGTCTTTATTGTTTTTGGCTTCTCTTCAATTATTGGTTTTTCTATTTGAGCCAACGCCTTGCGTGTACTAATATTTTCTTTTTTTGCTATTTCATCTGCTTCTTTTCGTCTTTGATCTTCTTCTTCTTTTAATACTTTTTCTGCTGCTAGTCTTTGTATATCAGTATAAGATCCAATAGCACGTTTAATAAAAGTTTCAGCTTCTAAATATGGCACTAATAATTCTTTAAAATCTTTATTTATTTTTTTTACTTGATCGTTTAAAGGTTGTACATATTCTTTCCTTTTTTCTTCAATGCGTTTACTACGAGCCTTTATTTGTGTTAAAACTTCTGATGCTTTTTGTACATCCTCATCACTTTGAATAGTTAGATGTTCTTTTTTTTCAATAATAGATTGTTGATCTTTTTTAATCTCTATTATTAAATCTTGCATTGTTTGGTCTTCCATATTTTTTTTAAATAATTTGATTTATTTTTAATCTACTAAGAATCTCATTAAAATTTTCTTCCTTTAATTCTAACTTCGTTATTTTCATACACTCCTCTTTATATTCATTAGCTGTTTCCATTAAAGGGTTAGTAATTTTTAATAGTTCAGCAATTTCTGTTTTCTGATTATTTGCTGGTTTCGGTTTAGCTCCTGAACCATCATCATCTTCTGCTTGTAATGATAATAATGATTGTAATGAATATCTACGAAAATAAGTTATAGCTGATCCCATTTTTTGAGGGTCATTTAATTCAGGTAATAATACTTCATATTCTATTTTTTCATCAGTATCAATATCAATTATGATAGTTTTTAATGATGATTTTCCAAAGACATCTGTGCTTAATGGCTGTAAAATTAATAACTTTTCTTTTTTCAATATTGGTTTTAATTCTGCTATTAAATCATTAATATTAAAGAATGAATATTTTACTTGCTTGAAAGCTACTTTAGTATCTTTGATTATTATACCTATTTCATTTTGTAGGTTAAATAATTTTTGATAAATTGTTGATTTTGTTGATTTTTTTTCTGGCATATATTTATTTATTTAAACCCCCCTCCCTAGCCGTAGCCAGTCTTCTGCTATTCCTATATATAACTTGCTAGAAGTTATATAGAAAAGATTTAACTACGTGCTAGAAAGGCAAGATTTTTATTTAGAAAGGCGCTTGTTCTGTATTTTGTGGTGCTTGTGCTGGTTGCTGGGCTGGTTGTTGTGTTTGTCCCTGTTCATTTTTTGGTTCATTTAAGAAGCAATGGAATAATTCATTTGGGCTAGTATTTAGCTTGAAATACATTTTACCCTCATCTGTCTGGATAATAGTTCCAATTTGTGGCCAGCTAACTTTTTGTGTCTTTGGGTTTTCTGCTCTTGCGCAAACATTGTGGAATTTTGTCATAGTTTTATTTATTAATTAATTTTAAAATATTAAATCTTTATACATTGTGGCTTCTGCTGTATAGTTTTTCCAACCCGAGTCCCATTCATTACTACATTTATAAACTATCCAAGCTACTTTCATCTTATCATCAAAGAACTTTATTTTCCCTTTGTCTCCATTTTTATAAATTACTATTTTTCCTATATCACTTTTTTTAAAAGACTTAATCATATGCCCATTGTTCATATTTTTTATCATAATGTTTATGTAATAACTTGTTTATCATGCCTATCTCGCTTGGCTTAATATCATAGAAGTGAGCTGCTGTTATAAAGCCTAACTTTTCTAATACTTTTTCAACCATTAATATTCTTGGTAATCTTTTTGGAACTTCTATTGCTTTAATTATTGCCTGAGCATCTTTTTTATTTAACTTACTTAGAAAATCCTCAAAATCTGATTTCCAATAATCCACTTTAGTTATCCCCTTAGTTGTTTGGTTATGTGGAATAAGTGTTGATAAATATTTATTACTAAATATTAAATAACTTATTAGACCTACTTGTTTTTTAGTTATTGGAGAGGTGTTTATCATAATATCTGTCCATAGCCACTTAATATAATTAGGGCTAGTACAAATATTCCCATTAATGCGTATTTAGCATCTTGTTTCATATATTTATTAATAAGTAATAGTTATATTTTCGTCTGCAATCTTTTCGCGCGCTATTGTTTTAGCTACTTCTTTTATATCCTCTTTTGTAGCTGTTACTGTAAATTCTAAATCAACTGTAACTGTATATTTAACTAATTTTTTAGATGGCTCTGGTTTAATAGTTTTATTCATATATTTTTATAATATTTTATCTTTTAATTCTTCCCAAAGTAATTGATCTGACCATATACCAAGTTTATCCATTATTACTTGGTCTTCCCATTCTTTAAATCCGTATTTTTTCATTATATCCTTTTTAGCTTCTTTTCTTTTATTTTCTGTTATGTGTCTGCTTACTTGAACATATTTTGCTTGAGGGATATCTTCTCTTCTATTATCACTTTCATAAATATCTTCCATTCCATTAAAATTTCCATATTGGTATTTATCAGTTATCTTTTCAATCTCTTTATAAGGTACTCCATTTTCATATCTTATGCTTACGCTATCACCGCCGGCGAAATTTGAACTTCTTACTCTAAATTTGATCCGTGGAAATGCTTTTTTTAATTCACTCTTAATTGCACTTGCTGTTTTAGCAGCTTCGGTTCTCATAATTTTTTTAGTTATTTATTTAACTAATTTAATTATAAAGCATTTTAAAGATTTTGTAAACCTCCTGCCTGTGCATAACTCACTTTTAACCAATAAAATCAAGGTATTTAGGCCTATTATTCATTAAAGCAATAGCGTCAATTACTTTATTTTACTATGATAATAAAAGATAAAAAAGGTTGCAAAAAATATAGCTTTTTGCCAGAATGTAACATCTTCTTTAACATTTACAATTAAAATAGTTAAACAAATAAGACATACCCCATAAAATATTTGGTTTTTAAATTCCTTCGTAGTTACTTGATCCATAGTTTCGTTTTTTAATAATGTTTAATAATCGTTCTTCTGTTAATATACTCGCATGTGCTTGGTCGTGGTGGCGACGGCATAATCCTATAAGATTAGTTATTTCATCTGTACCTCCTGCCGATAAAAGCTTTATATGATGTATGTCTACGGCCTTACCTCCGCATCTTTCACATCTAATAAAATCTTGTTCTACATAGTTAAC
>Ga0222703_1000221_pt1 | contig 13093 bp, 18 predicted proteins | sample AntAcemetage1506_FD_179827 | JGI IMG/M metagenome (GOLD analysis project Ga0222703, IMG submission 179827) | Saline water microbial communities from Ace Lake, Antarctica - #1506 | ecosystem: Environmental > Aquatic > Non-marine Saline and Alkaline > Saline | place: Antarctica: Ace Lake...
CTTAACCCAAAAGGGGAAAAGATATCCCTGCCGGTACATGGCGATGCCGGCTTTGGAGCCATATTAATAAATAACCAAAAGGAAGGATAGAACCAAATGAGAATTATGCACGAATTGAATCAATTGGAATTCGGCGGAGTAGAGCGAGTAATAAGGAACATTATCAAATTTGATAATGAGAATCAGCATTCTATTTTAGCATATAAAGATGGCCCATATCGTAAGCCATTAGAAGAAGCAGGAGCTAAAATATTAATACCCACAGATAAAAATCAAGTCAGCGTAGAAGCTGATGTTTTACACGTTCACACCGGAGGCGACGTAAGTCATGTCGCTTTAAATTATGGAAAGAACTTTCCTGTAGTAGAAACAATTCACTCGCCAGTGAAATCGCCCATGCGGCCGGAGTGCATTAAACAGCGCATAGGAGTCAGCGACGCTGTAACCAAGATAAACAATAATTGTATCACTATATATAACGGCCTTGATCTAAAAGAATTAGAGCCGACAATTGAGCCTAAATTTATCAAGTCACTATTAGGCATGGTAGAGCCTTGGCCGGTTATTGGTAGATTAGGAAGAATAGGCCACGATAAGGGAATGGAAGATTGGCTATTGACATGCTATTACTTGCAGCAGAATGGCCTTAATTTCTATCCTCTTATAATTGGAGGGGAAGCGCTAAACAGCAATGGATATATTGGCAAGCTAAAGCTAATGGTTGAATCGCTACCGATTAAAAATGTTATATGGACAGGCCACATCGATGACGTCGCCAACTATTTACAGATTATGGACGTATTCCTATATCCCTCAGCAACGGAGGGATTTGGCTTAGTATTTGCAGAAGCTATGTATAACGAGGCAATCGTGGTTACATACGATACCCCGGTAGCAATTGAGATTGTAGGAGGCCATGGAATACTGACACCGAAAACAATAGACGGCCTTATGTACGGAGTGCAGCAAGCCCTTAATAAGGAAATGAAGGAAACCATCCGGCCAATAGCCAGGGATTTTGTAGTAACCGAATTCAATGCAGAGTTAATGGCCCAAAAATATATGGAGGTATACGAAAATGTTTGCGAAGATTAGAAATCTATTTCGTAGAATATTTGGCATAGGAAAATATAATGCAGACACCCATGAACAGAAGCCCATTAATAGTTTGGTCAGGGTAAAACTTAAACACTATAGCACAATTGCAGAATTGCTGAAGCGAAATGCCAAGACGATTATAGTCAGACTTCCTGACGGCCATATTATAAAAAGACATATTGAAAAACATGTTGTAGGAGCAACTCAATGAGTGAATTCACAGATATACTAACTGCAAGCCTAAACATAAAGAGGATAAGCGATAAGCTGCTTGATGAAGTAGCTGTCCAGGCGTCAATGACTGCAGATAGGCAACCGGCCAGAGCAACACGACTAAGAATCGAATTGAGTGGATGCACGATATCTGGTGGATTAATATCAGTTAATGGATCCACACTTGAAACATTTGCATTTACTGCCAACGGATACAGCATAGGCGAAAAAGACTTCACGAGCATAACCGGAATCACGATAACCGGCATATCTGACGGCCTTATTGAGATAAAGGCAGTATCAAGGACCGGGCAACCAATTAACCAGGAGGCGACAATACATAGCAACCTGCCAGTTAATTTCTTCGCTATTAGCGGACAATTGAGAATGATGGCAAGCGGACAAGAAGTAATATCGAAACACAAGTTTATGTTTGCACCGGACAAGCTGCTTGAGGAAAAAGATATCATATACGCAGTATCAAATATAAATGGATTAACCAGAGGCGAGATCACGTTCGTGGAAAGCATTATTGATTTTAATGGATCAACACACCACCACGAAGCAGAGGTCAAACCACTATAACCAAAAGGAGTAAGAACCATGAGCGACAGCGCCAAAAAATACTCAATTATTATGGTCACCTATAACGCCCTTGAGCATACAGTTAAATGCTTGCAGAGCCTTTATAAGTTTACTGATGCATCCAGTTTTGAATTAATTATAGTAGACAATGCCTCAACAGACGGCACTAAGGGATACCTGAAAGAATTTGAAAAACACCACGAAAACTGCCAATTTATCTGCAATGACCTTAATCAAGGCTTTTCTAAGGCAAATAACAAGGCCTACGAAGCCGCCACAGGCCGATATATAGTATTCCTGAATAATGACACCATATTGAACCAGAACTGGCTACAGCGCTTAACAGCGTGTCTTGAGGGTTATTCTGGCAGTAAGGTTGGAGCGGTTGGACCAGTATCGTGCAATTCAGCCGGCAGGCAAATGGTTGGAAAGCAGGATCCTGAAGAATGGTATAAAACACATAGGGGCCAATGGGGACTAACCGGCCGGCTCTTTGGTTGGTGCATTTTAGCCAAGAGGGAAATGCTTGAAGATATAGGCTTATTTGACGAAGACCTGGTCAACGGCTTCGAAGATAACGATTTAAGCTTTAGAGCGCAATTAAAAGGATGGAAACTTATTATAGCAGGGGACACCTATATCCACCATACAGGCCAGGCTTCATTCATGACAGGCGCCAACTGGGTAAAGAAATATATGGAAATGGGCGACAAGAATCAAGAAACATTCTATAATAAATATCGCACAGATATACCCAAAAAACTTGTGGCAGTTTATCGAACCGGAGGAGGCGAACACTTAGAAGAAAGCCTCAGGCAGACATCTAAGTTTGCCGATTCGATCATACTTCATTTTTGTAGAGCGCCTAAGGAGTTTAAGTTTTCCTTTGGAGATACAGTCCCGGCAACAGGCGCAGGTAGTAGAGTCAATTATGAGAATTATTTGACTACTAAATTCCCTAAAATTAAAAAAGTAGAATTCTATGATGGGCCATTCCAAGAGGACTACGAACGCAACTGGTTGCTGCAGGAAGCACTTAAAATGCAGGCTAAAGGCGAGGCAGACTGGTGCATATCGGTAGACGATGACGAAATCTACGAGGACAAGTTTGTCGAACGCTGCCAAGCGATGATGAACCCAAGCAATCCTGAAACATTAGGTTACTGGTTCAGGTGGCGAACAATATGGGATGTAATTGACGGACAGGAATACTTCAGAGCCGACAGCACGTTCGGTCACTTCCAAAATTATCGCTTCTTTAGATTGATACCAGGACAGGTAATAACTTCAACACACCCGGAAGGACACCATTGCGGAAGCGCTCCAATCATTCCAAAAGAAAATCTCGCATGGACATCGCTAAGAGTTAAGCACCTTGGATATGACTCACCAGAACAGCGCCAGAAAAAGTATGAGTTTTATCAAGCCAATGACAACTTTAAAGATGCACGCTCAATAGGCAATAAGGATTATGGCCATTTGATAGACAAAGAGGTAGAGCTGAAGCCTTATCATAAAGATAACGGAATATCACTAATAATGACGATCAAGAATGAGGAACACAATATAATCAGGTGCCTAAGAAACGTGGCACCAATCATCGATGAATTTATTATAGTAGACACCGGATCCGAAGATAAGACAAAAGAGAAAGTGAAACAGTTTGCTGAAACGGCCGGAGTACCAGTCAAGATAGTCGATTATCCATGGTGCGATAATTATTCGAAAGCGAAAAACTTCGCCAAGAAATTCGCAACCGAGAGGTGGATATTAAACCTCGACGCTGACGAACTATTTGACCAAAGGGAACTGCACACACTTGCAGATGTGGTTGAGCATGATATTGATATCGTGCTGTTCCACGTTTTGAATTATATAAAAGAACCGAGCAAAGGGAAAGACCCGGTCTATGCCTCAACTGAAGCAATAAGACTATATAGAAATATCCCGGAGTTTTACTATACAGGAATCGTTCACGAAACCCTTGATGACGCAATATCAGCAATGAAGCGCAAGAAAGTAGTGGGCATTATAAGAGCGCCACTCCCAATACACCATAGGGGATATTTAAAGGAACCTAAAAAGCTCGGTGCAAAATTTGAATATTATGCTATGCTTAACAAGAAACAGATTGAAGTAACCGAGGGAGTAGACCCAAGGCCTCACTTCAACCTGGCATTGCACCACCTAAATGATGACAATGGGGAACAAGAAGCACTCAAATGCTTCCAGGAAGCGCTAAGGATAAAGCCAGACTTCTGGCATGCCAATGCACAGATGGCATCACTTAATATCAAATCAGCTAAATATTTTCTTGAAAGAGTAGTGAAGGGAATCAGGCCAGACCACGCATATGCGAAAGAGGCAAAGGAAATACTTGATTTTCTAAACACTAAATCAATAGGATACCAGAAGGTAGAGGTTCACTAATGCCAGTTAAGAATGCTGCTGTTATCGCAAAAAATATCGATCGTTTTGGCGGCGGATTTTTAAAACACGTCAATAAAACTATGGAGCAGATTGTGCGATTATTAGACGGCGAGGTTGAAAGGAACATATCCTCAACCGATTATTCTCTTGCAGACTTAGCCAGAATGGGACACCCATATGCAAAGCGACATGGTCCCAAGGGAATACAGATCCACGATCCATACTGGACAGTACATACTCAATCAGGCGACCTATTGAATAGCAAATATAAGAACACTAAAAAGGCGAGCGTGATATCTGGTAACTTATCGGCCGGAGCATACGTCGGAGTGGACGAACAAATAGCTCCACATGCCAATGACGTAATATACGGCACAAGCAGAATGATACCTCGTGATTTTTTAGGAGGCAGCATAGAAAAGGTTAAGAAGCCAGTATATAAACACCTGAAGGATAACCTTAAATCAATGGCAACGCAATTCAAAGCGAAAGACACGATATGAGTGATAGTATAATTCTTGATGTGTTTGAAGTTATCAGAAAAACGTTATTGGCTAATAGCGACGTGGTCGCATACTTAAAAGACCATATGCATGTAAGCCACATAACCACTGTGGACAATCCGGTATACCCGGCACTTTCAATGACTCTACTGCCGGCCTCGCCAGACTTTGCGGTACCAACAATGGAATCAATGAGCATACAGCTTGATTTATGGTTTAAGTCTGCAGACTATTCATGGGATGATGTTTTTCAATGTCACGCCGATATTAAAAGCGCTTTACACAGGCAAAGATTATCTGACACAGATATCGGCATAACCATAGGGCAAATATATGAATCATTAACCGGACCGCAAATGTACGAGCAGGATACCGGGTTAATGCATTTGCCAATACGATACGAGGTGGTAGCATATGGCTAAATTAAAATTATGGTATTGCAGTAGCTGCAAGGCTATATTGGGACACATAGAAGATAATATATGCCGAATTAAGAGAAAAGATTTATATGTTGAGATTACAGAAGCAGATAAGATATTCACAGTTTGCTATAAATGCGGCAAGCCACAGGCAATACAGAACGTCCAAGAGGCGCCGAGCATTAATCAGAAAAAAGAAGGAGGTGACTAATCATGGCTTATAATGTTCCTACATACGAACATAAGAAGTTTTCTTTTGGCCCGGGTATTCTTTACATGGGCGCACAGGGAGCAACTCCAGAAATCGAAATAGGAGCTGTAAAAGGTAACGCTTCTTTTGCGGTAACCAGAGAGCGTCTTGAAATCTTTGCAGGAAGCCCACAGACTAAGATAAAGCAATATGCAATCAAAGAGGAGGCGATCCTGAAGATTACAGGTATCGAATGGGATTTAGATAATCTTTCCTATGCACTCGGTGCCGGAGTAACTGGTCACAGCGCACCTGATGAAACCTTTGAATTTGGAGGCGACATGGACGTCAGCAATAGAGCGCTTAGATTTGTGCATATACAACCAGACGGATCAACTATTGACTTGCACATATTTAAAGCAGAAGGCTCTGGCGCTATGGAAATAGCATTCAACGAAACCGACACCCACGAATTCCCATTTGAATTCCATGCACTTGAAGGCTCAACTGATTTTGAAGGTGTAGTATTAGCAGCAAAGAAGAAGTTATTTAAAATTACGAGAACAGTAGCAGCTTAACACAACCAAAAAGAGGGAGCTACAAGATGGCTAAGGAACTTGATATTCTGTATCCAGAAGGAGCAAAGCTAATAATAGGCGGTAAAGATTTTTCTATTAAACCATTGGTATTTGGTCAGAGGACAAAACTGCTAAGAACAGTAACAAAGATAACTGCTGAATTAGCAAAGAAGTATCCTAACATCGGAGCCGGAAACCTAAAGGTTGAGGACATGATAGAGCCATTCTGCGAAATAGCAGGCGACAGAATGAAAGCAGTTTATTCAATACTTCTTGGAGTAGACGAAAAATGGATAGAAGATAACCTTGACTTACCGAGCGAGGTTGCTTTGATTTCTTTATTTGTAGAGCAAAACAATCTACCTTTTTTAGTCCGCCAGGTCAAGGGAATGTCGTCGATGGTAAAGGACCAGATGAACTTGGCGAAGTCATAGTATATTTAGTTAAAAAGCTCGGGACGACAAAAGAATATATATCAGACAACATGACCTTTGATCAGATCCAATTATTCTTTAAAATATTGACCCGGCAAGATATAGCTCAAACGAAATTAGAAGCAGCGTGGACATTTAATGCAATGGCCTCAGCAGTTAGCGGTAAGGGCGAAGAATTTAAGAAAATGCTTGATAAATTTGGGGAACCAGAAAATATCAATGATGATCTTAAACAAGCCGAAGCAGAAGGCTTTAATATAGTAGAGAGGTAACTCGCATGGCAAAAACAAGTTTAGGCACCTTGGTAGTTGGATTTGAAACTGATCTAACCAAACTAAATGAAGGGTTAAAGACAGCCAACCAAAGAATTAATAAGTCAAGTGGCGAGATATCTCGCATGGCCAGTCAGGTTGGCCGTCAGATGACTATCATGGGCGGAGCCATAACTGCCGCCATGGGATTAATGGTCAAATCGTCTATTGATTTTGAAGATGCCTTTGCCGGAGTAAGGAAAACAGTCGATGCCACAGAAAAAGAATTCGCCCAATTAAGCGACGGCCTGCGAGAACTATCCACAGAGATACCATTGACCGCAGTAGAATTGGCCGGTATACAGGAAATAGCCGGACAACTTGGAATCAGAGGAGTTGAATCCCTTAATACATTCACAGAAACGATTGCCAAGATTAGCGTAACCACAAACTTAGTGAAAGAGCAAGCCGCAACTGACTTCGCTCGAATCGCTAATATTATGCAAGAACCCATCACTAATGTAGACAGAATGGGAGCGGCAGTAGTAGACTTAGGAAATAACTCGGCAACCACAGAAGCCGAAATCGTTAATTTTGCCAATAGGATAGCCGGCGCAGGAAAAGTAGCCGGATTAACAACTGCAGATATCTTCGGATTTGGTGCGGCATTTTCTTCTGTAGGTGTAAGAGCAGAAAGAGGTGGAACAGCAGTAAACAAAGCCCTAATAATGATGGGAGCAGCAGTAACTGACGGAGGTAAAAAGCTACAGAATTTCGCAAAAGTTGCCGGATTAACAAGCGAAGAATTTGTGAAAGCATACCAAGAAGACGCAGGCAAAGCGTTCTCTTTGTTTATAGATGGATTGGGAACTGCAGGACTTGAGGGAGCTGCTATATTAGAGGAGTTAGAACTTGGCGATCAGCGATTGATTCAGGCATTTCTATCAGTAGGAGGCGCAAGCGGCATATTAGCAAAATCATTGGATAGGGCTAATAAGGCATATGCAGAAAACACCGCATTGACCATAGAAGCCGAGAAGCGATTCAAGACAACAACCTCACAGCTTAAAATATTATTAAATACAGTAGTTGAAGTAGGCCGGCAAATAGGCGACACATTGATGCCGGCTATGCAACCAATTATAGATACCTTTAAAGAATGGTTGGAACGAATAAGCAATTTTATTAAAATGCACCCACAGCTAACCGCAGCAATCGCAAAAATAGTGACTGCACTTGGATTATTAATGCTCGCATTTGGTCCACTTTTGGTAATGCTTCCGGGACTTATTGCCTCTTTTACATTCTTGAGCGCCACAGTTATCCCGGCATTGGGCGCTTCAATGATGTGGCTTATAGCCAGTCCATTGGGCCTGATGATATCAGGCATTGCATTATTGGCGACAGCTTGGTATAACAACTGGTTCAATATGCAGGAAACAACCAGGATAAGAGCAGAGCAAATCGGCAAGTTTATGGACAACCTCACTAAGAATTATACTCGCTTCTTTTTGGCTGTTCAGGCAATGAACGATATCCCTCTATGGAAAAGAACACTCGACCCATTCGGAAGTCTAAATAAGGCGTTTGCTGAAGCCGACGCACTTATTGAGGAGTTTGGATATTCTGCTGAAGTTAACTTCGGCGAGAGGCTACCTAATGCAGTTGACGTGGCCATAGACAAAACCCAAGAGCTGAAAGATTTAATCGGAGGAATATCGCCTGCACCCATAGTTGAGGACGTAACGTCTAAAGTAAATGTCGAGGGAATTGGTGCTGTTCCATTTGGACCGGTAGAAGAAAGCGTGGCAAAACTTCTCGAGCAAGAGGAAAGCAAAAGGGAAATAGTAACCGAAACAGATAGGCTATTTAAGCAATTTAGAGATAACAGAATAGCAGCTGATTCTGATTATTATCTTCAGGACAAAATTAAATTTGAACAAGGAATCAATGAGAAGATATCGCTTATCCAAACATATAACACAATGTGGATGCAGGCGCATGCAAGCATGGCAGCATTAGCAGATAACTTTATAAAAAGCTTTCATGCCGGATTTTCTTCAGCATTAACCGATATCATCATGGGAACAAAGTCAGCGAAAGAAGCATTTAAAGAATTCGGGTTACAGATGATTGAATCGATCGTCGGCTATCTGGCAGAGCAAGCCTCTGCGTGGGTTATTACCCAGGCATTGCAAGGCGTTATCATGGCCGCTCAAACAACCATGGCAGCCGCAACCGCAGCAGCATGGGCGCCGGCAGCAGCTATGGCATCCTTGGCATCGTTTGGATCCAATGCAGTACCGGCACAGGCCGGAATTGCAGCCACAACAGGATTGGCCCAGGCATTAGCAATCCCCAGATTTGCAACTGGTGGCATAGTAACAAAACCGACAATAGGGCTTATAGGCGAAGCGGGTCCGGAAATGATAACACCATTGAACGGAGCCGGCATCGATGTAAGCATGAATCTATACGGCGATATAAATACACCAGTAGATTTGGATGAACTAAAAAATGACCTTGGCGATGAAGTTAAAAAAGCCATAAGAGGTCGCTAAAAAAAGGAGCAAAGATCGTGAAAGGTACTGTCAAATGGTTTAGTGCAGAAAAAGGGTTCGGTTTTATTACAATGGAAAATGGCAAAGACATATTCGTACACCACAGCGCCATACAGCAAAAAGGATACAGGACCCTTGATGCTGACGATGCTGTAGAGTTTGACGTAGGGGATTCGGACAAAGGACCACAAGCCGAGTGCGTAGTTAAAATATAAAGGAAAAATTCAATGTCAATATGCCTTAAGGACTCAAGTGATAATATTTACACATTCAATAAAACGTTTGATATTAAAGGCCTACCTTTTAATATAAGAATAAACGGCCAGGCACTTGCATACCATCATGGCGTCAAGGACATCGGCGACAATAAGGTATCCGAAAGAATGATAACGCTTGAAGGGCATATCTATGGCGACACGAAAGCTGCATACGACACAGCGCTAAGTGATTTATATGCTGCCATTTATAAGCAGAATCAAACGCTATACTATGACAGCGACCAATACATAAATATAAAAAGCATATCGAAAGTTTATCACCGGATAGTTAAAGGCGCATTTGAAAGAGCAGCCGAAGTTGAAATAAGACTATTGGCAGAGGATCCATTCTTTTATAAAAATACACAGTCAGCGAGCTTTGAATCATTAGAAACAAGCGGTCAGCAATTCGACGTCTACAACCCGGGCAACATCGAAGTATTCCCAGTAATAGGAATGACGACAAGCGTACCCTTGAGCGACTTAAGTATAAATAATATAACAGCAGGTATGAGCTTTTCATATCAAGACTCCGGCTTTATTGAGGGGACTACGCTATTGTTTGATTGTGTAAATGGAACCATATCGAGAAGCGGCACAGACGGAATCAGGTATTTTCAAGGATCCTTCATTAACCTGGTCCCAGGGACAAACACGTTTGAATTTATTGGCGCAACTATTTGTGGGATATCGTTTCTTTTCTATGAGAGGAATCTATAATGCTTAAAAAAACAAGCGGACTCAATAGGGCTATGTTTGGGTTCCGAAGATTTGGATTTATCCGCTTCAGAGAAAAACACCTCACAACATATACTTTTTCAAAGCTATCCAAGGGAACCAAGATTATAGTATATGACAGAAATGACTTGAAGATTGAGGAAATAGGCGATGACACCCAAAAAGGAATATTAGGGAACTGCACATTCGAATTAATAGAAAAAGGTTGCGGCTTTTTTAGCTTTGAATTATTAGACAACCCACAGCATGAGATATTGCATAACTACAGAATAGATATTCATTTATTCGGGGATATTGATCCATGGTATTCAGGCGAGATATTTAAAAGGCCGAGAACAGGATCCACGAAAAAACCATATAAATATAGCGGCTACGGATTTGTATCACAGTTAGACACCTGCAAGGTTAATCAGCGATATAATGCGACTACGTTCCCGACAGCAGCAGACAGGGAAGTCGGAGCCGTAGCTGATCATACAATGAGGACATACATAGAACCGGAAACGAAGATAGTATATGCAGCGAGCAAAATAGTTGCCGCCGGATTTACGATAACAGATGTCAACTTCGCCAGGACCTCAGCGCAAGAAGCAGTCGAGCAATTATCCAATGCAGCTCAAAATTATCAATACGGAGTAGACGAGGACAGGGAATTCTTCTTCCGGGCCATAGACACAGACGTAAATGCCGATGCCATTAGAAGTGTGGGAAAAAATGTTAATGATTTTACATATAGAGAACCGGACAGCGAAAAGGTTATCAACGAGATTGACGTATTAAATGGCGAGATAACAGACAAATCAAATTATATAACAACTGTATCAGACGCAACCTCACAAGCGACATACGGCAAGAGGTGGGGAAGATACACGATACCAGTTGCCCTGACACTTTCAGATGCAGAGCGCATAGCCAATTATCAACTGAGCATATTGAAGGACCCGGAAACTTCGGCCACATTAAAAAATGTTGAGATCATAAGCCAGACCCGGATACCTGCAGAGGGCAAGGCGAGAATATTCGACAAGGACGGCACTAAATATGAAATGTATATAAAGAAAGTTAAATATAATATATCGTCAAAAGGCATAACAATGGATTGGACGCTTGGCGAGATAGATATACCATTTGAAAACGAAATATTGAAACTATTAAGAAACATAGAAAATCAAGCATTGCTGCAAGCGGCTAACGTCGCCCAATTAAGCTAAGGAGGATCACGATGCCACTATCAATTAAATACGATTATAGGTTCGACCCATTCACAGAAGCAGATCAGGCCATAGATATCAGCAGTGAGGAAAAGGCCGTACCAAGTAACACCCCATATTATGTGAACTTAGAAGAAGTGCCAAGACAAGACTCGCCATCATTGATAACAGCATACGACGTAACCGGTGGATTGACGCTCTCTGAAATATCAGGAACACCGGCAACCGGCGAATTTAATGTAGACTATAAATACCAAACCGGCAAGGTCAGGTTTAATGCTGCTCAGGCAGGTAACACTATCCGATTTGATTATAAGGGAACCGGCCACATAATAGCCGGAACATTCATAAATATATTATCAGACTGGATTGGCAAAAGTTATACAGTAGAAAATGACCACGATCACGATGGAGTGAACAGTAAAAAAATAGGCTTTACAGATAATCTTTATAGGACTGGTGGAGATGGCGAGCAAAGCACGTCATCTGTTTATGATACCTTTGTCACTTTACTAACTTATGAAAAAATATATATACCACCCGGAACAACTCTTTTAAGCGTATATATTTCAATAAAAGTAGGTGGCGCCGGCGGAACAACTGGATATGTAAGATTAAAGGTGGGTTCAGATGTAGGAGCCTACGCATACACTTCTGTAAACACATATTCAGAGCATCTTGTAACTATAGAAAATCCAGATAGCGGTTGGCAGAGTGTAATAATTGAGGGGGCCAATTCAAATGGAGCACAATCAACATTTGTAAACGGCGACAATATATCAAATATGGTTGCAACTAAATAACCGAAAGGATCAGCTATGAGCGAAGACATCAAATTATCTCACGATGAGTTAGAGGAAATCAAGGATACCATAAAGTTTAGAACAAAAGTGCTTGAGGCCTTGAAAAGCCTTGCCGGAGTGCCGCAAAAAATACTCATTCTTGAGTCACAACAGAAAGTCCAATGGTGGTTTATCGCAGGTATAATTATGGGTATATTAAGTTTGGCATTTAGACTATTGGCTACTAAATAAAATGGAGGACATTATGGACGAACACGAACATAAACATCACTTACATATTGGGTTAGAGTTAACAGCGGCAGTGGTTCGGTTGATTTTAACGGTTAATGATATTATCAAGAAGCTTTTGACTCCACGCAGTATCTATACATCAGTATTTTTCGGAACGCTTTGTTATTTAATTTTAAAGCAATTGCCGATACCTCAACTGCTTAATAGTATCTGCTCAAGTTTGTTTGGCTTCTGGTTCGGAGAACAGTCGGCAAAAAGGCAAATGGAGGTAATGAAAAATGGGAATAAAGAATATAAAGAAGTATCTTAAATATCGATTATTAGGTGTTATATTAACTGAAATAAGTGAGGTTGAAGCGTATGAGCTAGGAAAGGGTATCGGCATATTCGCAGATGAAACATTGGATCGTCAGTTGGGAGATAAGAAATCAGAGGCATCACAAGCTAAAATTATCCTTAGAATTAGAAGTTTGGCAAAGGGGGTCGAGGATGCCCTAATGAAAGATATGAATCAAAAACAAATAGATATGTTAAACCAATTTAAAAAGGAAGTATAAAATGTCAAGTTTTACAAAACCACTAATAGTAACA
>Ga0222703_1000223_pt1 | contig 13084 bp, 10 predicted proteins | sample AntAcemetage1506_FD_179827 | JGI IMG/M metagenome (GOLD analysis project Ga0222703, IMG submission 179827) | Saline water microbial communities from Ace Lake, Antarctica - #1506 | ecosystem: Environmental > Aquatic > Non-marine Saline and Alkaline > Saline | place: Antarctica: Ace Lake...
TTTAGGTACAAGTGTTTGTGTTGCTTCTCTACCACTGTAAAAATATTTAAATGGGTTGTGGGTAAGAGTCCATTTATGCCGTGCCTTGGCTGCACCTTTTGCAAAAAGTTTTATTGGATCGTCAAAACTTGTTTTAACAAATCCTTCTGTTGCTATCTTTCTTGCGGTTGATATTCTACCTGCTGTTACTCCACGCAATACTCTAGTTGGTTGTATTTGTTTAGAATAATGTAAATAAGATACTACTTTTTCCAATCCAGGTACTTTTGTTTCAAAAGGTGTAATAAACTTTCCCGTATATGGTTTTAATTTAGTTGTACCAGTACCATAAAATGATGGTTGAATATTTGTTTTTGATAATGGTCTAGTAAACCCACGGTATTTACCACTTAATAATGACCATGTTGGTTTTTTACCTCTAGTAATGTATAATGTTTTTTGGGTTGTTATAAGTTTTCTACCTGTTAACCCACCAAATTTTGTTTCTTTTAAAACAACAGATAATGGTTTACCTCTTTTAAATTGTTCAAGTGTTAACTTAGTTGGAAAATTAATAGTTGCTTTGTTTGTTAATGTTTTAGCAAGTGCTTTTTCTGCTGCAATCTTTTGGGTAGGGCTAAGCCATACTTTTTCAACATTTCCTTTACCTGCACCAGAAATAAACTTTTGTCCAACTGTTTTAAATTTCCAACCACCTTTGGTTGTTTCCTTAACTGCTGTTCCAATTGGTTTTTCTGCTAATCTAAGTCCTTTAGTATATCCTTTAACTGACCAGTTATAAAGGTTTTTCCCAAATTTAGTTGAACCTAATTTCAATGGGCTTCCAATCTTAGAATAAACTGGTACAAGTTTTGAAGTTCCAATTCTAGTACCAACTTTTACACCATGACCAATACCTTCAAATGCCTTAGTCATACCATAGGCCATAACTACCTCGCTACCAACACTTCCTGCTGAAAATATTGGTCTTTCCTTTAGTATTTTTGTACTACCTTTTGGACTCCACCCAATAGGTTCAAAAGCAATATCCCACATACTAACAGGGTGAATGTTTCTTGATGGGTCTTTTATTTTCATTATGGGTTCTACCATAGCACCAACAGCAGACACAGCACCAAAACCAAATTCTGATACAGCACCAAGTAACGGATTTATTTTATATGCCTTATCTATTTTTGCTAGTTCACGCTTTGTAAATTCAAGACTTGTATTGCCTACATCAACATCATAACTTTTATCTTTCATATAATATTTGATTTTTGGTTGTATTATTTTACCCCTAAACTCTAAATCTAAATCCCTTGATTGTTGCCATGCTTTTTGACTTTCAAGTTGTGCCGTATCAAAATCTTTTATAAAAGGTTCAAAATATTGTTCTCTTACAACACTACCTTGTGCTGTTGTTTTTTTTCCAGACGGTCCTATAAATTCATATGTAGCAAATGGATCTATGCTATGATAAGATGACATAAAATCTGAATGTTGTTTTTGTATATCTTGCATTTCTGAATGTCTTTGTTGTGTATATGCACCAGTTGTCATTGTTCTATATAATGGGTCTTGTGGTACAAAACCTGGTTTATATGGAACTACTGTTTTTGTTGGTGGTGATTCTTTTATCTTTTGTACTTCGTCTATTTTCTGCATCACTGGTGTCTTTATAAAACCAGATGGTTTAGGTTGAACAGGTGGTTTATATACTGGGCCTATAAATGGTGCAGGTGCAGAGGATGTTTTCTTTGGTGTTGGAGAAGTAGTACGTTTAGGTGGCGGTGCAGGTTTATAAGGTGCTTTAACAGGCACAGGTGGTGCTTTTCTTATTTCTTTTAACTCTTGTATATTCTTTTTCCAAACTGGTTGTGGGAATCCCATATCATATCATCTCCTTTATATTTTTTTTTAAAATAACTAATGTTGGTAAACATAAAAAACAAAGAGAACCAGATAATTGAATGATAGCATCAAGATTTGATTTTATTTGATTCTGACAACCTAAGTAAAATAGTATAGAAGCGAAAATGCTTATGCTTAATACACGTACTATATCTGTTTTCATTTTATCCACGATTTTTCTTACTATCCTTCCACATAACTAGCACACCTACTATAATAAACAAAGCAGGTAAAGCACCACCAGCAGCAGTAGCAATCAGACTATTGAAACCTACAACAAAATTAAGGAATAAAAATACTCCTCCAAGCACGACAAGTATTTTACCTGAATCTTTCTGATCTGCATAAAACATACCGACAACAAGTACAATCCACATAATAAAATTATGCCACCCAAAGGGGTTAGTACCATATAATACATCAAATAAACTATCTACATATTCACCAGTGGTATCATCATCTGTTACATTCGTTCCATCTATGATTATTGTAATGGTTTGATATTCCCAATAGGTATGATTATAATGAATGAATATTGTAAAAGTATTGTTGTTATCTATACCTGTAAAGTTTGCACCATAACTATCAAAAGTACCAGTGTAACTACTTGAACCTAAAAGAGTAGTAAGATTGTTACTAAGGTTATTTGCATATACAAATATTTGGGCATCAGTAAAATCTCCATCACAACTGTTTGTTAAGTTTACATATAGAGTTGATTCGGATATTTCGCCAGTTGCACTTATACACTCAGCAGTATTATCTGGTGGTGCAGGTGTAACTTCAGTGAACTCTAGTATGTATGTTTTAGTCGTATCATAGTCTGGTGGTGACCATGTAGCAGTTATATTTACATAATCTCCGCTATCATGTGTTATTGTGAAGTAATAATCAACATCAGGTATAAGATTACATGAGATCTGCCCACTGCTATCTGTAGGTAATGTTAAAATTGTTTCGTAACTATCTGTTGTATTTATATATTTTTTAATATCTATTGTTGCATCAATAATACCATTACCTATTTCATCACGTACAATAATGATATATTGATTTGTGTAACTTTCAGAATAATCGCAATAGTATTCTACCTTGATCGTTGTACTATTGGCATCTAATACAGAACTGTTAACAGTAATTATTGCACCACTGTAACTATATTTATCGCTACCTATCTCAATCCATCCGCCATAAATACTATTATTGAAAACATATACCGCTATTATTTCCTCAATATCACAATCTGCTGTTAGCGTTTCATCTGTTGCATGGTTGTCAACGCTTTCTGTTACTGTTTGCAATGCTGTTTCATCTGTAATAGGTGGAACATACCAAGGTTCGTCACTTTCGCCAGGTGGGCTACCTGCTTCATCTGGTGCAAGATAAAAGTTAATTGTGTAGTATGTATTCTCAAATAGATCCTTTACCTGAGTACGACTTTTATAACCTTCTTTACTTATCTTAACTGTTATATCTTCTCCATTTGGTACATCACTTACATCAATACGGAATGGGTTATTTTGGGATATGTTATAATATGTTTCATCTTCACCAGGGTTGCTAAGAAATACTGTATAATTACCTATCTCAATAGATGGGTTATTTTCCTTATATACATTTATTTCAATTCCACCCCATAAAAGAGTTGTAGATAGACTAAAAATACCTTCACTATCAACAACTGTGTAACTCCAACCACGATAATAATCTATACTGCTTATACCTGCTACTGTTGTAGTTGTACCCGTGTTATTATATACACTATACCCATCAGTAGGAGTAGATGGATAACTACCTGTATCATTACGGATAACAGTACGGGTTGCACATGTACCTTTTGTCCAAGTTATAACCAATTCCCCACTTTGTATATCACCTGTAAAATCCTGTGGTGGGCTGGGTCTTGTCTTTTCGCTGTCACTACTATACACTATTCCAAATGCTTCACCATCCCAACTCCAAGCACGATAATAATAATGTGTTGCAGGTGTAAGTCCCGTATCTTTATAAATACTGAAACTACCATTATATACAGATGTACCATCTGATACACTAGATGGATAACTACCTACTTTTCTGACAATTAAAGTATCATCATCTACTACATCTTTAGTCCAACTAAGATTAAGTTGTACATCATTATATCTTGTTGCTGTAAGCCCTGTGATATTACCTGCACCTATTGCTGTTGCTGCACTATCTGTACTGTTACATTCACTCCAAAGTCCTGAATCTGGATTAAAACTATATACGCTAAAATAATAAGTTGTATCACCACTAAGCCCTGTTGCTGTGCCTGTACTTCCAGTAGCATTTATTTTTTCAATACCATTTGTTATATTAGGGTAAGTGGCAGATGAAGTATTTATAAATACAACAGATCGTGTAGCATTTGTTCCCTTAGTCCAACTAAAATTTATTTGTTCCGTACCGTTATCTGTGTCTTGTAGATTTGTAGGACATCCTGGGTTTGTATAATTATCCCCATATACAGATACACTGAATACAACGTCTGTAGCATTGTAACCCCAGAGTTTGTAAAAATAATGTGTACCAAGATCAAGTCCACTGTGATTGTAAAATATATCTGTAGTATTAACAAGTAAAGTTCCAGCAGTTTCAGCCATTGTGTATTTGTAAACTTTATCATCAACAGCATCAGTAACATATATATTAGTTCCATTAGTACCAAGGCCAGCAGGGTTTTCATTACCACTTGATGCAGTATCAAAACTACTTACATAAGTTCCATCCATTGTGTATTTGTAAACTTTATCATCAGTATTATCAGTAACATATATATTAGTTCCATCAGTACCAAGACCAGAAGGTTCAGCATTACCGCTTGATGCAGTATCAAAACTACTTACATAAGTTCCATCCATTGTGTATTTGTAAACTTCATCATTAGTTGATGTATCTACAACATATATATTAGTTCCATCAGTACCAAGACCATAAGAAGCCGTATTACCACTTGCTGCAATATCAAAACTACTTACTTTTTTATAACGAATGTAGGTATGTGAAACATTACTGTTTTTACTCCATGTAAGATTGATACCTTGGCTATCATAATTAGAAACTACAACAGATGAAACAGGGTTAAGGTCTATAACTGTAAAGGTGTAAGTGTTATTAATCCAAGTGGTATTATCTGTAAGGTTAATGCCCCATGAAACAACATCCCCATAACCAACAGATATATATTGTGAATATGTACCATTGGTAATAGTAGTATTTGAACCTATACTTGTCCAATTATTAGCATAATAAAAAGTAACATTCATATTATCACCATCAGTATCATTGAATAATGCACTAAGATTAACAGTACCAGGTTGCACACTGTTATTTCCATCAGAAGGTGAAATGCCTGTCATTGCGGGAGTATTTTGAGTAATAAACCAGTAAGTTTCATTAATTGAACATATACCAAGAGCATCAGTAAAATTAACGTATATAGTATAGTTTGTAGAATAACTTAATGTAGCAAGAGTAAGAGTTCTCGTACCATTTGCCTGATCAGTCCATGCTTGAAATTCTCCATTACTACAGGTTATGTTACCAGAAGTAGTGTTACCATCAACATCATTTATATCTATACTAAAATCAGCATCTTTATTAACACCTGTAGATTTATTTGTTGGACTTTCAGCACTACTAACAGGACAGGTATTATCCCAAGGAGTATTTTGAGTAATAAACCAGTAAGTTTCATTAATTGAACATATACCAAGAGCATCAGTAAAATTAACCCATACAGTATAGTTTGTAGCAAAATCTAAAAGAGCAAGTGGACAAGACTGTGTACCATTTGGTTGATCTCCCCATTCTGAAAAGTTACCGTTACTACAAGTAATATTTCCCCTAGTGGAATTTCCATCTGCATCATTGATAGTTACATTCCAATAACCAATAGATATAGAAGCACCTGTCGATTTATTAGTAGGACTTTCAGCACTACTAACAGGACAGGTATTGCTCCAAGGTGCTTGTTCTTGTTCACTACCAAAACTACTAAATGATGGAGACGTTCCAAGTGTATCATTAGTAATATAAAAGTTGTCAATATAAAATTTTGCAGTTCTTGTCTTAAATCCAGTAATTTCCCAATGATTACTATTATAGGAACCAACACTATATAATGCACCATCTTTATCAGCACCATCAATATACATATCAAAATCAGCTGTTTCAAATTCTTCTATAATATTGTGCCAAGATAATGTACTTGGCTTATAGGCAGGAGAAAATTGATAATGAGTATCACCTACACGATACCTTAAATTACTATTGGTACTCCAATGAGTAAAACTGGTCATACCAGCAGCATTACTTGGATGTTCAATTATAATATTAGAATCACTTATTTCAGGCGTATAAATATCAAAATGAATTTTATATAATTGGTCAGACGCCCAATTATTAAGTAACACACAATATGTTCCATCATCAGAAGATGAACCCTGGTTTTTCATAACCATATTGGTAGCATCCTTGGGGTCGGCAGCTGCTTTTATATATTGATTCGCTGTAACACCTGCTGTAGTCCAGCCACGGCTACTTTTTGGTACTTCATCAACACTATAATCTTCAAAATCATCCCAAGCATAAAAAGTATCATCACCACTACTTGTTGTTGAAGCAACACTATTTCCATAATACATCAAAATAGTCGAAGCATTATCAGTATTGTTTATCCAAATAGTAGCTTGCACATTAGTAGTATAATTTTCAATCCAATACGGATATTCCGTAGAGTTATCCAATGCTACAAATCGTATATCTCCAAAATCAGATTTAGCATGACCATCGCAAGTAACATCACCACCTGTTGAATTACCAACAGTTAACTTCATTTGATAACCACCGATTTTGTTTGAAATAGAACATGCTTTATAATAATCCCAATCACTTTCCCACCATGGGTCAAGGCAATAAAAATGATTGTTTGTTATTGCTTCATTTAGTGTTTCACTGCTTGGTTTAAATGCAAACCAATACTTGCCAGAATGTTGTTGTAAATCCCAATGCTGTTGTTGTAAATGAATTTTACATTTATAACGAGTGTTTTGTGTAATCGGTAGATTTGGAGTGATGTACCAGTCCGTCATGTTTTTATAATTCCAAGAAACATGGGTGTAATCAACAAGCCAAGGATTCCAATCATAATAAGTTTGGTTATCCCATACTTTGACACTACGATTATAATTTCCGCAAAGACGGTAATCATCAAGAATATTATTATATGTAGTAAAAGCGTAAATATTAGTATTATTCCCATCATTATATGTTACATTAAAAAGATAATCGTTGTTTTTATTTCCACGTGTCACACTGTAGTTGTCATAGTTTTCAATACCAAGACTTGTATAACTACTTGCATTGTAAAAATCAACACAACCCCAAGCTTCTTGTTCTTCATAGTAATAATTTTCATGGGATATATTCTGCCACAGCCAAATAGCATCGGGTTTCATAAAAGAACCATTAAATCCCCAAGCAAAATCAACATCACCAGTATATACTTTGCTTTCAAACTCGAAAACAACATCACCACTGCTTTGCATCGTATGCGGTGTAGCACTAGCATAGACTAGACTATCATCTACATAAACGGTATTACCATTAATTATCCAAGGTGCATCTGCTTCTACTGGGTTAACTACGAAAAAAAACGTAAGCCCAAGTAAGCAAATTACACCTAATGTAATTATTTTTTTTTTCATGTATATGCACGTACTCTAAAATAATAAGTATCAAAACCTGAAAGAGCATTAACTTTAGTATGATCTATTGTTTTGTTGTATAAATAATCAGTAGTAACAGCAGCACTAGCAGGACTCATAGTTAATGGTGATTGATGGATTAAAAATAATCCTGTTATTGCAATACCAACAAGTAAAACAGTTATTATATATGGCATAGCTCTTGCTTCAATATTATTTAAAAACTTCTTCATCTTTCTGCTCATCTTAGTTTACACTCTCCAAATAACTTGTTTAAAAAATATAATTTACTTTAAATAAACTATAACCCATATCTCTCTAATATTAATAGAATGTTTGTATTATAAATAGTTATTGCTACCTGTGTATTCTTTTACCTACCTTTTTGTTACTACAGTAACACTCCTTACAAAGAATACCCGTAACAGGTTTACCACATTGTTGACAGAAACCAGTTCTAATCACCATATCACCAAATTCTGAGATAAATAATAACAAACAATATAAGTATCACATTTACCAATACAATCATAGGTATCCAATCTTTTAACTTATTATTCATTTTCATTTTATATCATCGCATTACAAGGTTTTCTAATTCATTCTTAATAAATTCATCAATAGAATCAAGTTTTGAATATTTATCTTTTAGTTCATTCATTCAATGCAACTTCCATCCCGTTAATATAATCCTTCATTCGTTTATATTCATATTCGTCTGCCATATCATTCAATCTCTCATAATGCATATTTATTACTATTATTAGTTCTCTCTCATTCAACATCTATATTTACCTCCAAAAGTTTTTTTAAGTATGGAAAACCATTATTTTCTAACCATTTTATATGAAACAGTTTATGATTGTAGAATGGAACAAAATAAATATTTGCACTATCACAACAAGGGCAACGGATGTAACTTTTAGTTACCCATATGTTTCCGCAGTGATGGCATTGATTAAGATAAGGGTATTGTTTTCCATTGGATGCTAGGTGGTGTTTCATTAATACTCCTTCTTTAAAGTATAATATTCATTACGGGATATGTGGCCACGATCTAATGCAAGTTCTAATGCTTTCATATATCGTTCTTTGTGGTGTAATTGTATTTAATCACCTATCAGACTGTTTTATTTTTCACTACTACTCTTATGAAGATGATATGTTTCCCAGTTAAAAACAGATTGTCCTTTCTGGTTAATAGTATCATCTAAACGTATGATTTTGACTTCATCACCAACTACTTTAGGTAACATCAACTTATCAAGAATCGTAGTGCCGACAAGGATTTTTAGTAGTTTTTCGTCTTTTACCTTGATTTTAAAAATCATAGCATTGTATTTTGTGCTTTTAAAAGTATCAACAAGCATACCTTCTACACTTTCTCCAGGTTGTAATTTTATAACCTCAGCCTCTTCCTCTGGTTTGTCACATATCCATCTTGGTTTTATTTCAGATGCATCTGCAAAATCTTCTTCTGCGTTTTTTATTATATCTTCTTTTATTTCTTCTTGTTCCATATTTATTTCACCTCTAAATTATCTAAACCAATATTTAATGCACGTCTGATTAACTCTGATTCATTTACATATTCGCCAGTTTTTAACAAATTAAATAATCTTTTTTTTGTTAATGGGTGAATGCGGATAGTTTGTCTATGCATCTTTTTGTTGTTTGACATAATACCGACATACATTAGACGTATTTAAAGTTTTGTTTTTTTTTTGCCGCAAAAGTGTAACATTTTCCCAACGGGAGAAAATTGTTTAATTGTTACACTTTTACCCTTTTTCCTATACTACTAAAACATTTTACTAAAATATCCAATTAGTTTTCCTAATTGTTCTTTTGGGGGTTAGGTGTAACATTTCACCCTTTTACTCCCGTTGGGAAAATGTTACACTTATTCTCAGTTTTTTTTCTTCTGTTGGCCTTCTGTTGTTTTTGCCCTTTTTTCGCCAAATTTTTCTAATTTTTTCTTTGTTTTTGCCCTTTTTTTCGCCAAATTTTTCTAATTTTTTCTTTGTTTTTGCCTTTTTTTGCCAAATTTTTCTAATGGTATTATTTCTTCAACCTGATCTTTACGAATATCATCAGCATCTGCTGTCCATGTTAAATTTACATAGCATCTTTTAGATACTGATTTATCATTTTCTTTGATTCTCTTAATTTTTGCTTTAACTTTAATATCATTATCTTTAAATCTGTTTAGAATTTTTTGGGTTAAAAGTGATTTTGACTGTATCTGATATTTACGGTTCTCAGCCCATATCTTATATTTTTCATATACAGCATCTGTTGTCAAAAAAACTTCTGGCACGTTTGTCAGATAGTCATCTATGAATATGCTTTCAGGTTGCGATAACATATCATACACTGGCTCACCATCCACATAGTCATTATAGGTTAATTTTTCATCTTTAAAAATACGTTTTAATCCTATCATAGCCCAATTAAAAAACCCACTAAGTTCTTCTGGTGTTGTGAGTTCATCTCTTAAAGTGCTGTTGGTGTTTGGATTGGATTCCATAAAAGTATTAGGATATACAACAACAACCCATCTTCTGTAAAATGCATATGTTTTGTCTTTATGTTTAGGCAATTCATTAGCGTTAAAGCATAATATGGAATATGGCAAAAAACTAAATCCAGTTTTTCCTTTTCTTTCAGCAGTAATCTCCTCTCCTCCTGTTATTCTTTTCATAACACTGCTATCTTTCATATATTTACTGGATATTTCACCGCCAAAATTAGCCATTTTTGCGTATAGTTCTGCTTTTGCAAATGTGTTATCTGTTAAATCTGTTAAACTCCGTGTTGAATAATTTCTGCGACCTATTGCTCTCATAAATAAATATTCGCTAGTTCCCTTTCCGTTTGCTCCTCCCCCCAATGATACAAAAGCTCTTTCAAATACGTGTTTTCTGTAAAACAATAACCCTGCTTCTTCCTGTTTTACTAAAATATCTTTTTCATATAATACTTCACTATAAAATTTCTTAATTTTAGGGCAATCTGCGTTAGGATCATATTTTGTAGTTATTTTATTTAAAAACATAAAATCAGGACTATGTGGTAGTAATTCTCCTGTTTTAATATCATAAATTCCATTGTCCATATTTATATATCGTGGATCTGGTTCTAGTTTATCTCTGTCAAGTCTGTTGGATAACTTATATTTTATTGCTTTCATAACTTCGTTTCGTCTATACCCGATTGCGTCATCTTTAAGAAATTCATCAGTTTCGCCTTTTGCAATATCCTCTCCTCCTAAATGATAATAACCATCTTCATAGTAAATTATGTCATCTTGCCCTGTGGATTCATCAACGATACGTTTAAAATGGTAGTTCATGTCCATAATGGCTTTTGCTAGGCGTATACAGTTTATTTTCCCAGTTTTTATTATTTTTCCTGTTTTTTTATCTTTTTTTGTTTCATACACTTTATATTTTTTTAGAAGTTCTCGTCTGGCTTTTTTCTTTCCCCATTGACATTCTGATTCTTCTTCATATGGACACAACCCAGCATCGTCTCTCCAAAATTCGCATCCGTAATGATGTGCATCTGGTTTGTATGCACCATTAACTAAACTTTCAACAATATTATTATCATGCGGTGGTATACATTTTTTCATATTAAATTGCTTGATTTTTTGCATTGTCATATCTTGTGGTACGTGGTTCATTGCAAAGTGTGAAGCAATTCCATACATTACGTAATATCTCATTGGGTGTTTTGTTATTGTTTTTAGTGCTATGCTTATACATTCTGGATAATCTTTTGCTTCTCCTGTTTTAGTTTGTGAAGCATATTTCTCTGTGGTTATATTCCATTTTTTCCCTATTTTTTCCTTGAAATCATTAAATATACTTTTTACATCTTTGTCTTTTAACACTGATAATTCTGTAAAGTCTTTTACTCCTATAAAATGATAATTTTTTCCATTTGGATGAGTGCTGGGTGGAGCAACACAATAACCATTATTTGATCTGAATTCTATTTTGTGTTTTATTGGTCTTTTGATACCTCCTGGATCATTGTGGTGCTTCATCCATATCTGGTATCCTTTTCCTGTTTTGCTTGGCCAAGCCCCACTTTCTAATATTTTATCAAACTTTAATTCTAACAGATCTGGAATGCTTTCATCGTCTATGTCTATGATTACAAGATCGTTAGAAACATGGCCTCCAATTATGCCAATATTTTTAAATAATCCATTATCTATCCATTCTTGTATTTTTTCTTTTGTTGCTCTTGTGTTTTTGTATTTATCCCAACTTTTAATCGATGGTCTTTTTAGTTCGTCTTTATTATTATTCCAAAACCCCTTGTTTTTTCCTAATGGTATTATGCTGAATCCTTGGTTGTAGTAGAAGTTAATCCACTTTCCAATTTCAGATGCCTTTACATCCAATATACCAACTCCTGTGGGTTTAATTCCTTTATATCTTTCACAAGAATTATATCAATATCTAAATCTTCCAAAATTTTAACTCTATTGGGTTCTATTCCACCACATATTAAATAAAAGTTATATGGTGTGTTTTTAAGTTCTTTCAATCTTAAAATATATTTATAAATCTGTCTTATATCCTTCGTTGTTGCAAACCAATTTTTTACTTCAATCCATGTTTCAATATTGTTTTTATATCCAAAATAATCTAATCTACATTTATTTTCAGATGATAAAACAACTTCTTTGTATTTCCCAAATATAGGATGCCATGGTTTATCAAAAAAGTTTGGAAAAAAAAGTTTTTCTAGTTCTTGACATATTTCTGCTTCGTTATCATAATGAACATGCCCACCAAGATTAATATGTCTGCTCATTGCTTTCCCTCTTGTGGTATACAAAAAATAAAACTTTCACCTAGTCCAACTATGGCATCATCAATAAGCAGATATTTATCGTTTGCATCTTTTAATGTTCCAATAATTACCTTGGTTTTGTCACCATCTTTAAAAACAGCTTTAACCTTTTTACCTAATAAATTTGAAAAATTTTTTTCCATTTATACTCTCTCCTATACATTTCAATTCCTATCTCTACTCACCAATTCTTTATTAAAAATTGTGAGTGCATTTTGTTATGTTTTATTCTTTTAAGTTGTTTGTGTTTTTGTTAAATATTTTATTTTTCAAATACATATGTGTTGTGTTTATGTTTCCAAAAGTTTTTTTTTGTGATTTTAACGCCACAAACATCACATTTCATTGCCATTATCAAACCACTCTGAATTAAACATATATCTATACCCTTTAGCCGTCTTTCCGTAGATATGTATCATCCCCATCTGTATGAATTGATTGATATAAAATTTGCCAATAGCGGAGGAACTCATACCACTTAATTGTGCTATCTGTCTGCATTTAAAGGTACTATGTCCTCTGCCATGGTATGCTATAAGTATTTGTTTTAGTAGATGTGTATTTTTCTTTCGTTGTTTTTCTATTTT